>Ga0247774_1000001_pt1 | contig 229904 bp, 224 predicted proteins | sample UWRJL001104B6_FD_179933 | JGI IMG/M metagenome (GOLD analysis project Ga0247774, IMG submission 179933) | Plant litter microbial communities from Arlington Agricultural Research Station in Wisconsin, United States - UWRJ-L001-104B-6 | ecosystem: Environmental > Terrestrial > Plant litter >...
CTCGCCTGCTTGTCGGCCAGCTCCTGGGCCTCGCCGATCTGGGTCTTGCAGCCGAGCCCGGACTGGCCGTTGATCTTCATCCCGCAGGAGCCGCAGATCGCGGCGCGGCAGGAGCAGCGGACGGCGAGCGAGCCGTCGTCGCGGTCCTTCGCCTGCAGCAGCCCGTCGAGGACCGAGAGCGAAGGATCGAGGTCGACGTTGAACTCCTCCCAGTAGGGCCCCTCGCCGCTCTCGGGCTGGAAGCGGCGGACTTTGATCGTGTAATCGGCCATTAGTAGGTCCTCTCTTGCGGTTCCCACTGGGTGATCGTGACCTCGGAGTAGGAGAGCTGGGGACCGTCGTCGGTCTGCTCGAGGTCGATGTGTTTGAGCCACTCCTCGTCGTTGCGCTCCGGGTAATCGGTGCGGTACTGGGCGCCGCGGCTCTCCTTGCGCTCCAGCGCCGCGACGCAGGTGCACTCGGCGTTGTCGAGCATGTACCCAAGCTCGATCGCGGCAATCAAGTCCTGGTTGAAGACGCTGCCGTGGTCGTCGATGTAGGCGGTCTTCGCCTCCTCCTTCAGCCGGCGCACGGTCTCCAGCGCTTCGGTGATTCCGGCCTCGTCGCGGAAGACGGCGACTTTGGAGTCCATCGTCTGGCCCAGCTCGCGCTTGATCTCGGAGATGCGACGGCCCGAGCCCTTCTCGCGGGAGACGATGTCGGCGATCAGCTGCTCCTCGTCCTCGAGCACCTTCTTCGAGGGACGGGAGGCGTCGATCCGCTTGGCGCGCGCGGCGGCGTCGCGGCCGGAGCGCTTGCCGAAGATCAGGGTGTCGAGCAGCGAGTTGGCGCCGAGGCGGTTGCCGCCGTGGACCGAGACGCAGGCGGTCTCGCCGGCCGAGTAGAGACCGGGGATGTCGGTGCGGCCGTCGACGTCGGTCTTGACCCCGCCCATCGTGTAGTGGTTGCCGGGCTTGATGTGGATCGGTTCGCGGGTGATGTCGACGCCGGCGAAGTCGCGGCCGACGAGGACGATCTCGCGCAGCGCCTCGTGCACGCGCTTTTTCGGGACGACGGTGATGTCGAGGGCGACGGTGCCGTCGGGGAAGCCGCGCCCCTCGTTGATCTCGGTCTGCTCGGCGCGGGAGACGACGTCGCGCGAGGCGAGCTCCATCTTGTTCGGCGCGTACTTCTCCATGAAGCGTTCGCCCTTGGCGTTGAGCAGGTGCGCGCCCTCGCCGCGGGCGCCCTCGGTGATCAGGAAGCCCTTGCCCGCCAGCGTCGTCGGGTGGTACTGGATCATCTCCATGTCCATCAGCTTGGCGCCGGCTCGGTAGGCCATCGCGATGCCGTCGCCGGTGCAGATCAGGGCGTTGGTGGTCGGCTGCCAGACCTGGCCGTTGCCGCCGGTGCAGAGGATCACCGACTTCGCCTGGAAGAGCTCCATCGTCCCGTCGGCGACGTTGCGGGTGACGACGCCGCAGCACTCGCCGCTCTCGTCCAGCGCCAGCGAGCTGCAGAACCACTCCTCGTAGCGGGCGATCTGCTCGGAGTACTTCATCAGCTGCTCGTAGAGCACGTGCATGATCGCCTGGCCGGTGATGTCGGCGACGTAGTAGGTGCGGGCGGCGGAGGCGCCGCCGAAGGCGCGGGTCCCGAGCTTGCCCTCCTCGTTGCGGTGGAAGGTGACGCCGAGATGCTCGAGGTGGAGGATTTCCTCCGGCGCCTCGCGGGTCATGATTTCGACCGCGTCCTGGTCGCCGAGGTAGTCGGAGCCCTTGATCGTGTCGAAGGCGTGGGACTCCCAGGAGTCGCCCGGGTTGAGCGCCGCGTTGATCCCGCCCTGGGCGGCGTTGGAGTGGGAGCGGACCGGGTGGACCTTGCTGATGATCCCGACCGATACGCCTTCCTCGGCGGCCGCCAGTGCTGCTCTTTGGCCGGCGAGCCCGGCCCCGATTACGAGAACGTCATGGGATGGCACGGGCGCGGATGCTATACCGCGAAATCCCGAGGACGTAGTCGGGATTCATCACATTGCAATCGGTCACTTAAAGCCAGCTCTGGCCGAGCTGGCGGACCGCCGCGTCGGAGAGGGCGACGGCTCGCTCGAGGGTGTCGAAGTTGACGTTGGCGGCGACGTCGTTGGGCCAGTGGTAGCGGCCGGGCTGCTTGAGGTCGGTGCAGCTGCAGAGGGCGACGGTCTCGTAGCCGGCGGCGGCGGACTCGAGGCCGTCGGTGCCGTTGTAGGTGCGGAGGTTGGGGTAGAGCCAGATGCCGAGCTCGCCGGCCACGCGCTCGATGAAGGCGAGGGCGCGCGGCGGGTAGTCGCGCATCTTCAGGAAGCCCTCCCCCTGCAGCGCCAGCAGGTGGGTGGCGCCGAGCGTCTCCAGGCAGAGGAAGAAGGTGCTCTCCTTGGGCAGCTCGGGGAAGTGACGCTCGCCGAAGGCTTTGATCCCCTCGCTGAAGCTCTCCTCGGAGCCGGTGGAGAGCAGGATCACCCTGATGCCCTCGGGCGGCTCGGCGAGGAAGCGCCGCGCCAGCTCGAGCAGGGCGACGACGGCGGTGCCGTTGTCGTTGGCGGCCGGCACCGACTTGCGCAGGCCGATGTCGGCCATCGCCGCGACCGTCCCCAGCCCGAAGAAGAGCCCGAGCTTGGCGAGCGCCCTGCGACCGCTCGCCGCGCCAAGCGCCGCCAGGGTGGGTCCGGCGACCACCGGCGCCATCAGCGGCGGGCTGGTGTCGCTGCGCTCGACCAGCCCGAGGCGGTCGGCGATCTCGGGCAGCGCGGGGTGAAAGACGAGGCCGGAGTGGGCGGCGTCGTGGTGGGCGATCAGGACCACCGTGCGCTCGGCCGTCGGGTCGCCGAGCTCGCAGACGACGTTGTAGGTGGTGCGCTGGGGGAGGACTCGCCGCAGGCGCCGCCGGTTCGGCGGGAAGTCGTCGGCGATGCCGGCGGCGCCTGCGGCACCCAGCAGCGCCCCGAGCACCCGCCGCCCCCGCAGCGCCGCGGCGGCGCCGAGGACCCCCAGCCCGGCGCCGAGGCCGAGCGGCCACCAGTAGGTGCCGTGCGCCGCCTCCGCCTCGATCCGTGCCCTCGCCCCGAGCTGGGAGAACTGGTCGACCAGCCACTCGGCCGCCCGCCGCTCGCCCTCCGATGCGGACGGACGCTCGATCCTCTCCAGTTCCTCCAGCCGCTCCCGCAGCCAACTCACTTCGCCTGACATCTTGCCCGCAAGCTAGCCGCTTACCATTGGCCCATGCTCGGCGGTGGGTCAATCACCCTCTTCCATTTCCGCGGGATCAAGGTCACGGTCGACTGGTCCTGGTTCATCGTCCTCTTCCTGGTCATCCTCTGGATGGCGGGCTTCTTCGAAGACCTGCTGGGCGAATCGGGCGGCACCCCGTTCCTGCTGGCGGTGCTGGGCGCGATCGGCTTCTTCGGCTCGATCCTCCTGCACGAGTTCGGCCACGCGGTGGTGGCGATGCGCAACGGGATCGGCATCTCCAGCATCCAGCTCTGGATCTTCGGCGGGATGGCGCGGATGGACCGCGAAGCCGACTCGCCGGGAACCGAGCTGAAGGTGGCCCTGGCGGGGCCGGCGGTGACGGCGGCGATCGTCCTCCTCCTCACCGCGGTCGGCGCCGCGGCGGTGGGCTGGACCGATTTCCGAGAGGCGGCGGTGCGGGAAACGAGGTCGGACGCTTCCGGGCTGGTGGCGTTGATGGCGCTGCTGGCCAGCATCAACCTCTTCGTCCTCGTCTTCAACCTGCTGCCGGCCTACCCGATGGACGGCGGCCGCGTCGCCCGCGCCCTCGCCTGGTGGAAATCGGGAAACCGCAACTCGGCGACCCGCTTCGCCGCCAACCTCGGTCGCCTCTTCGGCTACCTCTTCATCGGCGTCGGGATCGCCCTCATCTTCGCGGGGGACGAGTTCAGCGGCATCTGGTTGGCCCTGATCGGGATGGTGATCAACGGCTCGGCCCGGGGGGCGGCGATGCAGACCGCGCTCACCGATCGCATCGGCGACGTCCGCGTCGCCGACGTGATGGACCGCGAGCCGGTGGCGATCCCCGGCGACCTCAGCGTCGAGCGGGCCCTCGACGAATACTTCCTCCGCTATCGCTGGCCCTGGTTCCCGGTCGTCGACGCCGCCCACCGCTTCCTCGGCCTCGTCGACCGCGACCGCGCCGACGAGGTGCCGGAGGTATCCCGCGCCAGCTCTCACGTCGCCGACCTCGTCGACCACGACATCGGCCTCTACGTCCGCGAGGACACGCCCCTCGACGCGCTGCTCTCGAACCAGAACCTGCGCCGGCTGGGGGCGCTGATGGCGGTCGACGCCGAAGGCCGCCTCAGCGGCGTGATCACGATCGAGCAGGTGGGCCGGGCGCTGCGGGACGGGGCGACCGCCCGCTAACCGAACGCAGTTGTCCCCGGTATGCGGGGACAAAGTTCCATCGAACTACTTGACCGGCGCGTGCCGCTCGATGATCCGGCCGAAGTCGGACCCGGCCGGCAGGGTGCCGAAGGCCTGGCCCCAGTCGCCGGAGAGGCGGGAGGCGCAGAAGGCGTCGGCGACGGCTTCGTCGCCGTAGCGGACGAGCAGCGAGGCCTGCAGGGCGAGGGCCATCCGCTCGACCACGCGGCGGGCGCGGGTCTGGATCGTCTCCAGGTCCCCCGGCAGTTCCTCGCGCAGCGACTCGGTGAAGGCCTGCAGGCGCGGCTCGGCGGCGGCCCCCTCGGCGACCTCGGCGAAGAAGGCCTCGAGCGAGGCGGGGCTCTTGACCATGGCGCGGAGGACGTCGAGGCACTGGACGTTGCCGGAGCCCTCCCAGATCGAGTTGAGCGGGCTCTCGCGGAAGAGGCGCGGCAGCCCCGACTCCTCGACGTAGCCGTTGCCGCCCAGGCACTCGAGCGCCTCGCCGGCGTGGGCGACGGCGCGCTTGCAGATCCAGTACTTGAGCACCGCGTTGGCGATCCGCTTCAGCTGCTGCGCTTCGGTGTCGCCGGCGATCGCTTCGTCGTAGGCGCGGGCCAGCCGCAGCGCCGAGATCGTCGCCGCCTCCGACTCGACCGCGAGGTCGGCGAGGACGTTGCGCATCAGCGGCTGCTCGCTCAGCTCGCGACCGAAGACCGAGCGGTGGCTGGCGTGGTGGATCGCCTGCGCGACCCCGGCTCGCATCCCGGTGGCGCCGCCGAGGACGCAGTCGAGGCGGGTGTGGTTGACCATCTCGATGATCGTCCGCACCCCGGCGCCCTCCTCGCCGACCAGCCAGGCGGAGGCGGCGTCGAACTCGATCTCGCTGGAGGCGTTGGAGCGGTTGCCGAGCTTGTCCTTCAGCCGCTGCAGGCGGAAGCGGTTGCGCTCGCCGTCCGGCGTCCAGCGCGGGAAGAGGAAGCAGGAGATGCCGCCGTCGGCCTGGGCGAGGACGAGGAAGGCGTCGCACTGCGGGGCCGACATGAACCACTTGTGGCCGGTCAGCTCGTACTCGGCGCCGGGGCCGCCGCCGTTGACGGGCCGGGCGACGGTGGTGTTGGCGCGGACGTCGGTGCCGCCCTGCTTCTCGGTCATCCCCATTCCCGCCAGGGCGCCCCGCTTCTGCGGCGCGGGCACGTTGCTCGGGTCGTAGCTGGAGGAGAGGAAACGCGGCTCCCACTCCGCCGCCAGCTCCGGCTGCGTCCGCAGCGCCGGGATCACCGAGTAGGTCATCGAGATCGGACAGCCGATCCCGGCCTCGGCCTGCGACATGCACATGAAGGCGGCGCCGCGGGCGACGTGGGCGCCGGGGCGCGGGTCCTTCCAGGGCGAGGAGTGGAGCTCGAAGCCGACCCCGACGGCCATCAGCTCGTGCCAGGAGGGATGGAACTCGGGCACGTCCACCCGGTTCCCGAAGCGGTCGTGGGTGCGCAGCTTCGGCGGGTTCTCGTTGGCGAGCCGGCCCAGCTCCTGCGCCGCCCCGCTGCCGGCGTACTCGCCCGCGGCGGCGATCCGCTCCCGGTCCCACTCGGCGCCCTCGCGCTCGACCGCCTCGACCAGCACGGTGTCGACCTCGAAGATGTTGTAGTCCGTCAGCGGCGGTGGCTGGTTCACCACCTCGTGGTTGCCGAAGGTGCGTCGCTCGACGGTTGCCATCAGGAGCTGATTGTGCCATGCCCTGGCCGGCCAGCCAGAGCGCGAGCCAGATAGCATCGCCGGCCGGTGGCGAAAATCGCTGTTAAGAACCCGGTCGTCGAGCTCGACGGCGACGAGATGACCCGGATCATCTGGTCGTTCATCAAAGAGCAGCTGATCCTGCCCTACCTCGACGTCGAGCTCGAGTACTACGACCTCGGGATCGAGAGCCGCGACGCGAGCGAGGATCGGATCACCGTCGAAGCCGCGGAAGCGATCAAGCGCCACGGGGTCGGCGTCAAGTGCGCGACGATCACCCCCGACGAGGCGCGGGTCGAGGAGTTCGGGCTGAAGGAGATGTACCGCTCGCCGAACGGGACCATCCGCAACATCCTCGGCGGCGTCATCTTCCGCGAGCCGATCGTGATCTCCAACATCCCGCGGCTGGTGCCGGGCTGGACGAAGCCGATCGTGATCGGCCGCCACGCCTTCGGCGACCAGTACCGCGCCACCGACCTGGTGGTGCCGGGCGAGGGCACGCTGACCCTCACCTACACGCCCAAGGACGGCTCCGAACCGGTCGAGCTCGACGTCTACGACTTCCCCGGTGGCGGCATCGCGATGGCGATGTACAACCTCGACGAGTCGATCCGCGAGTTCGCCCGCGCCTCGATGCGCTACGGCCTCGACCGCGGCTTCCCGGTCTACATGTCGACGAAGAACACGATCCTCAAGCGCTATGACGGGCGCTTCAAGGACCTCTTCGCCGAGGTCTACGAGGCCGAGTTCAAGGCCGACTTCGAGGCCGCCGGTCTCACCTACGAACACCGCCTGATCGACGACATGGTCGCCGCCGCCCTGAAGTGGGAGGGCGGTTATGTGTGGGCCTGCAAAAACTACGACGGCGACGTGCAGTCGGACACCGTCGCCCAGGGCTTCGGCTCGCTGGGGCTGATGACGAGCGTGCTGATGAGCGCCGACGGCAGGACCGTCGAGGCCGAGGCCGCCCACGGCACCGTCACCCGCCACTACCGCCAGCACCAAGAGGGCAAGCCGACCTCCACCAACCCGATCGCTTCGATCTTCGCCTGGACCCGCGGGCTTGCCGCCCGCGGCCGGATGGACGGCACCCCCGAGGTCTCTCGATTTGCCGAGACGCTCGAGCGCGTCTGCATCGAGACCGTTGAAAGGGGGAAGATGACGAAAGACTTGGCGCTGCTGGTGGGTGGCGGCCAGGAGTACCAGACCACGCAGGAGTTCCTCGCCTCGATCGACGAGAACCTCCAGCGCGCGATGGCCTAACGATCTTCCAAACCCCCGACTCCGAGGAGAGGATTCAGTGAGCACCACCCCTGTCAAGGTCACCGTTACCGGCGCCGCCGGCCAGATCGGCTACGCGCTCCTGTTCCGCATCGCCAGCGGCCAGATGCTGGGCCCGGACACGCCAGTCGAGCTGAGCCTGCTGGAGATCCCCCCGGCGATCAAGGCCGCCGAGGGAACCGCGATGGAGCTCGACGACTGCGCCTTCCCGCTGCTCAGCAGGATCGACATCACCGACGACCCGAAGCAGGCCTTCGACGGCTGCAACGTCGGCCTGCTGGTGGGTGCGCGTCCGCGCGGTCCCGGTATGGAGCGGTCGGACCTGCTCGAGGCCAACGGCGGCATCTTCAAGCCGCAGGGCGAAGCGATCAACGCCGGCGCTGCGGACGACGTCAAGGTGCTGGTGGTCGGGAACCCGGCCAACACCAACTGCCTGATCGCGATGTCGAACGCCCCCGACGTGCCGCGCGAGCGGTTCACGGCGATGATGCGACTCGACCACAACCGGGCGATCTCCCAGCTCGCCAACAAGCTGGGCAAGCCGGTCTCCTCGGTGACCAACATGACCACCTGGGGCAACCACTCGGTCACGCAGTACCCGGACCTGGTGAACGCCAGGGTCGACGGCGGCAGCGCTTGGGATGCGGTTGACGACGAAGCCTGGATCGCCGACGAGTTCATCCCACGGGTGGCGAAACGCGGTGCCGAGATCATCGAGGCCCGCGGTTCGTCCAGTGCGGCCTCGGCGGCCAACGCCGCGATCGATCACGTCCACGATTGGGTGCTGGGTACGCCCGACGGGGATTGGGTCTCGATGGCGGTTCCCGCCGACGGTTCCTATGGGATCGGCGAGGGAATCATCTGCGGTGTGCCGTGCACCTGCAGCGGTGGCGAGTGGAGCATCGTCCAGGGCCTCGATGTCCCGGAGTTCTCGCGCGAGCGGATCGATCGCAGCGTGATAGAGCTGCAGGAGGAGCGCGACGCAGTCAGCCAGCTGGGACTGATCTAAGTAGCTGGGGGAAATTCCACTAAAAAAGAGGCCGGCGAATGCCGGCCTCTTTTTAAGGTAACTATCCGTACCTATTAACCGCCGGCCGGGTAGTACTGCCGGCCGTCCTTTTTCACGCGACCCTCTTTCTCGAGGTCGCCGAGGACTCGGTACAGGTAGTTCGGCTTGATTTTCATCGTCTTGGCGACGTCGGAAGCGCTGATCCCGGGCTGGCTCTCGATCAGTTTCACTGCCTGGTCCGCGCGGGTGCCGCCGCGGCGTTTACGGCGACGGCGCCGCGGTGCGCTGGCGCTGGCGGTAGTGGCAGTGGCTTTTTTCGAGCTGCCGGGGGGTCGACCGGGACCGCGGCGGCGGGTGGCTTTGCCACCGAGCTCCGCCAGGGCGCGCTCGAGGCGCTTGCGCTCCTCGTCGAGGTCGGCGAGGCGTCGCTCGACGAGCTGCCGGGCCTCATCGAGGACGTTAGTGGTGGGGGGCATCTAGTTCCTTTCCATCCAAATTCAGACTTAGCCTGTGGGGGGAGTCTGCCAGAGTCACACACACTGTGACAGTCCGCGGGACTAATTAAAGAGATATTTCAGATCAGTGGCAGCCGCCCCCCTTGCCACTGGACAAATTGAGGAGTGTGCGTCTAGGCGGCGCGTTCGGCTTGGCGCTCGGGGGAGATCCGGATCACGTTCCGGGCCAGGCCCAGCTTCTCCATCCCGGCGATGATCAGGCCCGAGGGGTCGGGCTCCCAGCGTTTCAAACCGTGCACTGCGGAGCGCGGGAACGCGTGGTGGTTGTGGTGCCAGGACTCGCCGAGGGAAGGCAGTGCCAACCAGAAGACGTTCGTGGAACGATCGTCCGTGTCAAAGCGGCGGCTGCCGAGGAAGTGGCAGATGGAGTTGACGCTCCAGGTGACGTGGTGGACGAAGAAGATCCGCACGAACCCTCCCCAGAGGAGACCGGTGAGCGCGCCGGTCAGGGTTCCCGTGACCATGTAGCCGGCCAGGGTGGGAAGAGCGAGACTCATAAGTACCAACAGGGGGAACCGGCGGCTGATCGCTCGCATCCCACGGTCCTCGTAGAGGTCGGGTGCGTACTTCTTCCAGTCGGCGCGGCCCTGGGAGCTCATCAACCAACCGGTGTGGGCGTGCCAGAGGCCGGAGAGGACGCCCTTCACGCCTCCGTCGGGGTTGACGTGAGGGCTGTGCGGATCCCCCTCTTCGTCGGTGTGGGCGTGGTGCTTGCGGTGGTCGGCGACCCAGGAGATCACCGGTCCCTGCACGGCCATGGAGCCGAGGATCGCGAACAGGTACTCGAGCGGCTTGAAGGTCTGGAAGGAGCGGTGGGTGAGGAGACGGTGGAAGCCGATGGTGATCCCGATCGCCGTAGTCAGGTACATCACGGCGGCGATCGCGAGGTCGGCGGCGCTCACCCAGCTGTTCCAGAGGAAGACGATTGCCAGCAGCGTGGCGATGAAGGGAACGACGACGGCTCCCAGGTTGACGATCTTCTCGGTCCGGCTCATCTCCTGCATGAGCCGAAGATACGCATAGATCGAGAAGATATTTTGGCAAAAGAGACTGGTTTATGCGGCTAAACTTGTAAGACATATGCCAAAAATGGTCGAATCACAGCCGTGGCGCGGGCTTCCCTCCGAGGTCGCCGACCTGATCGAGCCGGAGTTGCCGGCGATCACCGAGGAGATCCTGGGAACGATCGCTCGCGAGGTGCCCGAGTACGAACGTCCCCTGGAGGGGCGGTTCGGGCAGGGGATCCGCACCGGGGTCAACGAGGCGTTGCTGCAGTTTCTGGCGCTGGTTCGCGATCCCGATGCCGGTCGCGAGCCGGGACGGGAGGTCTACGTGCAGCTGGGACGGGGCGAGCAGCGGGTGGGGAGGACGCTCGACTCGCTGCAGGCCGCCTACCGGATCGGAGCCAGGGTGGCTTGGAGGCGGATAGCCGAGGTCGGCAGGGACGCGGGTCTCGAGCCCGAGCCCCTGACGCTGCTGGCGGAGGCGATCTTCGCCTACATCGACGAGCTCTCCGCCGACTCGGTCGAGGGCTACGCGGAAGCGCAGGCGGCGGTCGAGGATCTGCGGCGCCGACGGCGACAGGAGCTGGCGATCCTGCTCCTCCGGGACCCGCCGACGGCGGCAGCCGACCTCGCCGCCACCGCGCAATCGGCCGGCTGGCAGCTTCCGGCCAAGCTGGCGGCGATTGCCTGTGCCGACGACGATCTCGGGGCGCTCGCCGCCCGCCTTCCCGCTGAGACCCTGGTGACCGTTCTCGACGGCAACGGTTGCGTCCTCCTCCCCGACCCCGAAGGGCCGGGACGGCTCGATCAGCTGAAGCGCGCGGCATCGAAAGCGCTGCTGGCACTCGGCCCTGCCACCGAGCCTTCGGGGGCGGCGAAGTCATGGGAGCTGGCGAAGGCCCTCCTCCTCGCGACCCGGACCGGCGCCGTCTCCGGCGATGGGTTACTCCGCGCCGAGGACCACCTCGCCGACCTCCTGCTCGCCGGCAACCCGCAGCTGACCTCGCTCCTCGCCGCCCGCCGCCTCGCCCCCCTGGAGGGCCTCACCAAGCGCGCCCAGGAGCGGATGCGCGAGACCGCCTTCGCCTACGTCCGCCACCATGGCAACGCCGTCGCCATGGCCGCCGAGCTCGACGTCCACCCCCAGACCGCCCGCTACCGCATCGCCCGCCTCAGGGAGCTCTTTTGCGACGACCTCGACGATCCCGACGTCCGCTTCGAACTGGAGCTGGCTCTGCGGGCTCAGCGGTAGGGCGGGCTCCGATTGTGGTTCCTTTGTCCTCCTGCGCAGGACAAAGGAACCGCGGGTCTCGAATCACGCCCATTCTGTCTCTCGGCGCGCGTTGGAGGAGGGGGCGGGTATCCCTGATCGGCACTTGGCATGGAGCCGAGCCGACAGCTCTTGAGGCGTCAGCCGGTAGACGCTTCTCTCGGTGGAAGTGCGCCGAGCAGGGATACCCGCCCCCTCCTCACGACTCAGCTTCTGTACTTGCTGCGCTTCCTCGGATAGGTCCGGAACACGTGGTCCCAGATCGGCGAGGAGACGCCGTAGCCGTAGCTGTGATCCTGGAAATGGTGGCGCATGTGGTGTTCGCGCAGCCGCTTGCCGAACTCGGTCTTGGGGACGAAGTGGTGCACGTAGTAGTGCGTGTAGTCGTAGAAGAGGTAGCCGAGGAGGAAGCCGGCGAAGAGGGGGAAGGCGGCATCGCCGAGGATCGCCCAGAAGCCGAGGAAGAAGAGCGCCGCCAGCGGGATCGAGACCGAGGGCGGCATCACCAGCCGCATCTTGTCGTTGGGGTGGTCGTGGTGGATGCCGTGGATGATGAAGTGCATGCGGCGGCCGAAGGCGTTGTCCGGCTCCCAGTGGAAGACGAGGCGGTGCAGCCAGTACTCGGTCAGCGTCCAGACCGCGACGCCGGCCAGCGTCAGCAGCGCCAGCTGCCAGGCCGCGTAGCCGCGATCGACCCCGGTCCACTCCATCGCCACCACCACCGGGACGAAGATGATCGCCGGGACCGCGGGGTGGACGCGGGAGAAGAAGTTGAGGAAGTCGCTCTTGAAAAGAGGGGGAGAAGCGGAGAGCTTCTCCGTTCGCGAATGACTCTCCATTGGGTCCGATATTAGCGCCGGCCGCCCGTGTTCCCGGAAGACGCAGGGAAGCTGTGACGAAGCTGTTTCAAAGAGGTGGCGATTTGCGGAAACGGTCCCGGCGCCCACCCGAGGACGGTGCAAACATGCCCGCCGTGCCGCGCAAGCCCAAGCCCCCGACGTGTGAGGACTGCTATTTCCGCAAGAACCTCCTCTGCGCTCTGGAGCTGAACGAGGCCTGCACGACCTTCCGCCCGAACCGACCAGAGGGCCTCGTCCCACCACGCCAGCCGGTCCTTCTGATGCGCGCCCCGCGCTGGGCCTCCCGCCCGGCCTGAGCGCCCGCGGTCACTCTCGGCGGGCTATGTTTCGGCCATGCCCCAACGCGACCTCTTCGTCGACTGGAGCCGTACCCGCTACATCACCAGGCGCTCCAGCGGCTTCTCTCCCAACGTCGACGTCTACTACTGCGGCGATCCGCAGCGGGCGATCGTCAAGGTCGACCTCGCGGGGGTCGAGCTCTCGGAGGTCGGGATCGAGGTCAGCGGTCGCCACCTGGCGATCGTCGGCGAGCGCCACGTGCAGGATGCGGAGGGCCGGGTCTACCAGCAGATCGAGATCCCCTCGGGGCACTTCCGCCGGGTCGTCGAGCTGCAGGTCGAGGTCGACGCCGAGCGCGCCAGCGCCACCTACGAAGAGGGGATCCTGCGGATCGAGCTGCCGCTGCGCAACCCGGGGGAAACCACCCGCCGGGTCCCGATAGGCCGCAAGTGATGGAGGGCGCTCCGGTCCTCGAAGTGGTCGACGCCCCGCTCGACGCGGAGGACGCGATCCGGGCCAACCAGCCGCTGCCGGAGGCGCTCCCGGTGCTGCCGCTGCGCGACACCGTCGCCTTTCCGGAAACGCTGGCGCCGCTGGCGGTGGGGCAGGAGCGCTCGATCCACCTGGTCGACGACGTCCTCGGCACCAACCGGATGCTGGTGATGGTGACCGCGCGCGATCCCGAGAACGAGGTGCCGGGGCCCGACGACCTCTACGACGTCGGCGTGGTTGGCGCGGTGGCGCGGATGGTGAAAGTGCCCGACGGCAGCCTGCGCATCCTCGTCCAGGGGACGCAGCGGGTGAAGCTCGGCGACTTCGTCGCCGAGCAGCCGTACATGGTCGCCCGGATCGAGCCGCTGCCGGACGTGGTCGAGCCGAGCCCCGAGCTGGAGGCGCTGAACCGCAACGTCCAGCGCACCTTCTCCGAAATCATCGAGCAGATCCCGTATCTGCCGGAGGAGCTGCAGCTGGCGGTCGCCAACATCGAGGACCCGGCCACGCTGGCCCACCTGATCGCCGGGGCGCTGCGGATCGGCACCGAGGAGAAGCAGAAGCTGCTCGAAGAGGTCGACGTCGCCAAGCGTCTCCGCCACCTCTCGCGGATCCTCGCCCGCGAGCTCGAGGTGGTCCAGCTCGGCACCCAGATCCAGTCGCAGGTGCAGTCGGAGATCGACAAAGGCCAGCGCGAGTTCTTCCTCCGCCAGCAGCTGAAAGCGATCCAGGACGAGCTGGGGGAGGAGGACGAGCAGCAGGCCGAAGTCAACGAACTCCGGGAGAAAATCGAGGCGGCGGAACTGCCCGAGCACGCCCTCAAAGCCGCCGAGCGCGAGCTGTCGCGGCTGGAGAAGCTGCCGCCCGCCGCCGCCGAGCACGGCGTCATCCGCACCTACCTGGAGTGGCTGGTCGAGCTGCCGTGGTCGCAGGAGACCGAGGACGACCTCGACCTCGGCCACGCCCGCAAGGTGCTCGACGCCGACCACTACGACCTGGAAAGGATCAAGGACCGGATCCTCGAGTACCTGGCGGTGCGCAAGCTCAACCCCTCCTCGCCGGGGCCGATCCTCTGCTTCGTCGGCCCGCCGGGGGTCGGCAAGACCAGCCTCGGCAAATCGATCGCGAGGGCGCTGGGGCGCGAGTTCGAGCGCATCTCCGTCGGCGGCGTCCGCGACGAGGCGGAGATCCGCGGTCACCGCCGCACCTACATCGGCGCCATGCCCGGGACCATCGTCCGCGCCCTCCGCGACGCCGGCTCGCGCAATCCCGTCTTCATGATCGACGAGATCGACAAGATGGGTGCCGACTTCCGCGGCGACCCCGCCTCGGCGATGCTCGAGGTGCTGGACCCGGCTCAGAACGACAGCTTCCGCGACCACTACCTCGACCTCGAGTTCGACCTCTCCGACGTCGTCTTCATCGCCACCGCCAACGTCCTCGACACGATCCCCGGGCCGCTGCTCGACCGGATGGAGACGATCGAGCTCGCCGGCTACACGCTGGAGGAGAAGCGCCAGATCGCCCGCCGCTACCTGGTCCGGCGCCAGATCGAGGCAAACGGGCTGAAGCCCTCGCAGATCGAGTTCGCCGACGCGGCGCTGACGGCGATCGTCGAGGAGTACACGCGCGAGGCCGGCGTCCGCAACCTCGAGCGCCAGATCGGCTCGATCTGCCGCAAAGTCGCGCGCGAAGTCGCCGAGGGCAAGGCGAAGGGCAAGGTCCGGGTCTCCGGCAAGAAGGCGCGCGAGCTGCTCGGGCGCCGCCGCGTCTTCGCCGAGCAGCGGCGGCGGACCAAGGACCCGGGGGTGGCGACGGGCCTCGCCTGGACCCCGACCGGCGGCGACGTCCTCTTCATCGAGGCGACCTCGATGCCCGGCGCCGGCAAGCTGACGATCACCGGCCAGCTCGGCGACGTGATGAAGGAGTCGGCGCAGGCCGCCCTCTCCTACGTGCGCGGCCACTATGGGGAGATCGCGCCGAAGCTGGAGGAGGACTGGTTCGCCGAGCACGACATCCACATCCACGTCCCGGCCGGGGCGGTGCCGAAGGACGGGCCCTCGGCGGGGGTGGCGATGACCGTCGCCCTCTCCTCGTTGATCAGCGGCCGGCCGGTCCGCAACGACGTCGCGATGACCGGCGAGGTGACGCTGACCGGGCAGGTGCTGCCGATCGGCGGCGTCAAGGAGAAGTCGCTGGCGGCGCAGCGGGCGGGGATCAAGCAGGTGATCCTGCCCGGCCGCAACGAAGCCGACGTCGCGGAGATCCCCAAGCACGAGCTCGGCAGTCTCGAGTTCGCCTACGTCGAGGAGGTCTCCCAGGCCCTCGACGTCGCCCTCCGCTAGTGCGCTCGCGCAGCTTCTGGATAGTCGCGGGGCTGACCCTGCTCGGCGCGGTCATCCGCTTCGCCACCCTCGGAGAACAGGCCTACCACCACGACGAGATCGTCACCGCCAGCCGCGTCCTGCGGGTCGGCTTCGGGCACGCGATGGACGCGGTCGGCTTCTCCGAGTCGGCACCGCCGCTCTATTACGCGCTGGCCTGGTTCTGGACGCAGGTCACCGGCACCAGCGAGTGGGGCCTGCGCTCGCTCTCGGCGCTGGCCGGGGTGGCGACGATCCCCGTCGCTTTCTTCGCCGGCCGCGAACTGCGCGGCCGGCGCACCGGCCTCCTCGCCGCCGCCCTCGTCGCCTTCAACCCGATGCTGGTCTGGTACTCGCAGGAGGCGCGGGCCTACGCGCTGCTCGGCCTCTTCTGCGCGCTCTCGCTGCTGTTCTGCGTGCGGGCGCTGCGGGGCGGCGATCGGGGCGACGGGAAACGCGACTTCGTCCTCTGGGGCGTCTTCTCCGCCCTCGCCCTCGCAACCCATTACTTCGCCGTCTTCCCGCTCGTCGCCGAGGTGATCCTGCTGCTGCGCCGGCGCGGCCGCGCGGCCCTTCCCGGCCTCTGGATCGTCGGCCTCGCCGCCGCTCTGCTGGCGCCGCTGGCCTACCACCAGATGTCCTACGGCCACGCCGAATGGATCGGCAGGTTCAGCCTCGGGCACCGGCTCGGCGAAGTGGCGATCACCTTCGCGATCGGGGAGACCGGCGACATCATCGGCCGCGCCGAGCGGGTCGGTCCGGCGCTGCTGCCGCTGGCGCTCGTCCTCGCCGCCTTCGTCCTGCTGGCGGTGCGGGCGAGCCGGGACGAGCGCCGCGCCGCGACGGTACCGCTGGCGGTGGGCGCCGCGGCGGTCGGCATCCCCCTGCTGCTGGCGATCGGTCCCGGCGGCAAGGACTTCGTCCTGGCCCGCAACCTGCTGCCGGCGCTGGTCCCGTTCCTGCTCGTCGTCGCGGTCGCCTTCACGGTCGAGCGCGCCCGTCGCCTCGGCACCGGGCTCGCCGCCCTGCTGCTTGCCTACTGCTTCGGCTTCTGCGTCTGGGCGGCCGCCTCTCCCGACCTGCACCGCCCCGACTGGGAGGCGGTGGCCGGCCGCCTCGGCGAGCCGGACGGGCCGCGGGCGACGGTGACCTGGGTGATCGGCGAGGCGCCGCTGCGGTACTACCTCTCGACCGGGGCGATCCAGCTGAAACCGTCGGAAGGCTACGAGTGGCTGGTGCGCGAGGTGAACTTCGTCTCGCTCGGTTCGACGCCGCCCCCGCCGCAGCGGCTGATCGGCCCGCGCTTTCGCCAGGTCGCCTACGAACAGGTCGGCGAGCTCTTCATCCGTCGCTATCGGGTGCCGGGGCCGGATCTGGCGCCGCTGCGGCTGCGGACGCTCCGCTACGCCGAGACCAACTTCCGTAATAACGGCGTCCTGTTGGATGGTGTTGGCCCCGGCTAGCCCCGGGTATGGGTCTAGGGATATCCTGGTATTGGCCACGGAACCCAGTGAGGAGAAGGCATGAGCAAGACGAAGGCGGCGCGCGCCGGTGACATTTACGAGACTGCCCGCGAAAATCCCTATGTGCAGCGCTTGATCGAAGACGAAGAGCTGCGCGAGAGCCTCAAGGACGCCTTCGAAGCCGCCAAGGGCGCCTACGGCCGGGCGACCGGCAACGGCAAGGGCACGGTCCAGGCCGTGACCGGCGACAAGAAGGTCCAGAAGGAAATGCGCAAGGCGGCCGAGAGCCTGCAGGAGGCGTCCGAGCGCCTGCGCAGCAAGCCGAAGAAGCGCAAGGGCGGCCTCGGCCGGCTCCTGCTTTTCGCCCTGGTCGGCGGGATCGTCGCCCTGGCGGTCAGCGAGGGCGCCCGCAAGGCGGTCCTCGACGCCCTCTTCGGCGCCGAAGAGGAGTTCGAGTACACCTCGACCACCAGCATCAACGGGTCGTAGGACCCGCCTGATGGAGGCGGCCACCAAAGAACGGGAGCTCAGCGGCGACAAGGCGCAGCGGATCGTCGACGCGATGCGCGATTCCGTCGCCAAGCGCGGCGCCGCAGGGTCCACCTTCGAGCACGTCGCCCGCGAGGCGGGGGTCAGCCGCGGTCTCCTCCACTACTACTTCGGGACCAAGGAGCAGCTCCTGGTCGAGGTCGTCCGGCGCGACACCGAGTTGCGGGTGGAACGGCTCGACGGGCGGCTGGCGCCGGCGAAGAGCGTCGAGGACGTGGTCGGGGCGCTCGTCTCCAGCCTCACCGAGGTGATCGAGAGCGAACCGGGCTTCTTCCTCCTCCTCTACGAGCTGTTCAGCGCCGGTCGCCGCAACCCCGACATCCAGCGCGAGGTCGGCCAGCTCTTCGAGAAGACCCGCTCCCACGTCGCCGAGGTCCTGCGCAGCAAGGACGAGGAGGGGGTCCTGAGCCTGCGCTTCGCGCCCGAGGACGTCGTCTCCTATCTCTTCGCCCTCGGCGACGGGTTCGCGCTGCAGGCGCTCTCGGACCCCTCGCGCGACACCAAAGGGGCGTTCGCGGTCGGCGTCGCCTCGGCCAGCTACCTGCTCGGTTCCGAGTAGCCGGCGAAGCCGGCGTCTTAGAGCCAGCCGGCGCGCTTGAAGCGCCAGTAGAGGTAGAGGCAGACGACGAGCACGGTGCCGAGCACCGACGGATAGCCGAAGCGCCACTCCAGCTCCGGCATGTGCTCGAAGTTCATCCCGTAGATGCCGGCGACCATCGTCGGCACCGCGGCGATCGCGACCCAGGCCGAGATTTTGCGCATGTCTTCGTTCTGGCGCATCGAGACCTGGGTCAGGTTCGCTTCCAGGGCGCTGTCGAGCAGCTGGCGGAAGTTCTCGATCCGGGTGGTGACCCGGCGCAGGTGGTCTTCGACGTCGCGGAAGTACTCGTGCAGGTCCTCGGGGACGACGGCGAAGTTGCCGCTGCAGAGTTCTTCCAGGGCTTCCGCCAGCGGCGTGGTCGCCGCCTGGAACTCGAGCACCTCGCGCTCGAGTTTGTAGATCCGCTCGGTCGGGTTCTGGCCTTCGCCGAAGACCTGCAGCTCGACTTCGCGGACGTCCTCGTCGAAGCCGTGGCCGGCTTCGATGTAGCGGTCGACGACGTGGTCGACGATCGCGTAGAGGACCGCCCCCGGGCCGTGTTCGAGCAGGTCGGGCCGGCGCTCGAGGCGCTCGCGCACCGGCGCCAGTTCGGCGTTGCCGTGGCGGACGGTGATGACGAAGTCGGGGGCGACGAAGACCGAGAGCTCGCCGACTTCGATCACCTCCTCGGGATCGACGTAGCGGGCGGTCTTGACGACGACGTGGAGCGTCTCGCCGTACTCCTCCACCTTCGGGCGCTGGTGCGCCCGCACCGCGTCCTCCACCGCCAGCTCGTGCAGCCCGAACTCGGCGGCGATCGCCTTGAACTCCGCCTCGGTCGGCTCGACGACGCCGAGCCAGACGAACGTCCCCTCTTCGCCCGCCGCCTCGCCCGCCCTCTCCATCGAGAGCGCGCCCTCCCGACGCCTTCCCCCCTCGTAGGCCGCGCAGTCGACGATCATCGGCCCAGAGTAGTGCGCGGGAGTGACGCCCCTCACGCAGTGACGCGCCTCACAGACCCGGCCGTACCCGGGGCGGGAGGCTCGATTGGCGAACACCCGGCGACGAGGAGGCGGCGATGAGAGAGGCAATGAGGTCACTGGCAGGTTTTCTGGGCCGGAGGCGGCGCTGGGTGGTTGCGGCCTGGGTCCTGATCCTCGTCTTGGCATTGCCCTTTGCCTCGCGCCAGACCGAACACCTCACCGGCGGCGGCTTCGACGTTCCCGGCAGCCAGTCGATGAAGGTGAGCGAATCGCTGCAGGACGAATTCGGCTCGCAGGCGGACGGGATCGCCGTCGTGCTGAAGGCCGAGCCCGGGGCGTCGGCGACCGAACGGAACGCGGCGGTGGTGCGGCTGCAGGACGAAGTCGCCGGCGTCGATGACGTCACCCTGACTCCCGCCGCGGCGGCGCAGGCGCGCCGGCAGCTGCAGGGCGCCGACGTGGTGATGGTGCCGCTGCGCAGCGGCCTCTCCTCCGACGAGCTGATCGACCCCGCCGCGACCCTGCGCGAAGACATGGACCCCGGCACCGCCGTCGACGGCCTCACCCCCTACCTGGTCGGGCAGCCGACGATCTGGGCGGGGATGCAGGAGATCTCCAAGGAAGACCTGGCGAAGGCCGAGGGGAGCGGCTTCCCGATCGTCGCCTTGATCCTCCTCGTCGTCTTCGGCTCGCTCGCCGCCGCGGCGCTGCCGCTGGCGCTCGGGTTCGTCAGCGTGCTGGTGACGGGAGCGCTGATCTACTTCATCTCGCTGGAGATGACGACCTCGGTCTTCGTCACCAACATGGCCTCGATGATCGGGATCGGCGTCGCCGTCGACTACTCGCTCTTCATCCTCGCCCGCTACCGCGAGGAGCGCGAGGCGGGCCACGACAAGGCCGAAGCGCGGGCGCTTTCGCTCTCGACCTCGGGCCTCGCCGTCACCTTCTCCGGCCTGGCGGTGATCATCTCCCTGGCGGGGCTGTGGATGGTCGACAACCAGGCGCTGCGCTCGATGGCGCTGGGGGCGATGACCGTCGTCGCCGTCTCGATCCTGACCGCGACGACGCTGCTGCCGGCCTTGATCGCGATGCTCGGCGACCGCGTGATGCCGGGCGGGATCGTCGGGCGGGTCGAGCGGTTCTTCCAGCGCCGCTTCTACCGCCGCCGCACGCCCGAGCAGGCCGCCGCCGGCAAAAACCGCTTCTGGCGCGCCTGGACCGAGCGGGTGATGGCGCGGCCGTGGACGGCGATCGCCGGCGTCTCAGCGGTCCTGCTCCTGCTCGCCAGCCCGCTGCTCTCGCTCGAGACCGGGACCGAAGCGCTGGCGCAGTTCCCGAAGGACAGCGACGTCCGGGTCGGCAACGAAATCGCCTCCGACGAGCTCGGCGGCGGCACCGACCCGATCCAGATCGTCGCCGGCTTCGGTGGGGACGAGGGCGTCGACAAAGCCGCCGTCGCCGGCTTCGTCCGCGAGCTCGAAGGGACCGCCGGGGTGAGCGCGGTGGCGCCGCTGGCGTTCGCCGGCGACAGCGCCCTGATCCAGGCGACCCCGAGCGCGCCGAGCGAGTCCGACGCCGCGGTGGCGCTGGTCGACCGCCTCCGCGAGACGGTCGTGCCGGCATCCGCCCTGGCCCAGCAGGCCGAGGTCAACGTCGGCGGCGAGACCGCCCGCGGCGACGACGTCCGCAACCAGGTCAGCGGCTCGATGTGGAAGATCATCCTCTTCGTCCTCGCCCTCAGCTTCGTCGTGCTGATGGTGATGCTGCGCTCGCTGATCCTGCCGCTGAAGGCGGTGCTGATGAACCTGCTCTCGATCGGCGCGGCCTTCGGCGTCCTCGTCGCGATCTTCCAGTGGGGCTGGTTCGACGGCCTCCTCGGCTTCGAAAGCCAGGGCGCCCTGGACACGATCAACATCCCGCTGATCTTTGCCATCGTCTTCGGCCTCTCGATGGACTACGAGGTGTTCCTGATGTCGCGGATCCGCGAGCGCTACATGGTCCACGGCGACAACGAGCGCGCCGTCGCCGAGGGCCTTTCCTCGAGCGCCCGTACGATTTCCTCGGCGGCGCTGATCATGACCTCGGTCTTCGCCGTCTTCGTCCTCACCGGCGTCCCCTCGATCAAGGAGCTCGGCGTCGGTTGCGCTGTCGCGATCGCCCTCGACGCCACCCTCGTCCGCCTCATCCTCGTCCCGGCGGCGATGAAGCTGATGGGCGACTGGAACTGGTGGATGCCCAGCTGGCTGGATCGCGTGCTGCCCGATCTCAGCTTCGAGGGCGGCGAGTCCGAGCCGGAGCCGGCGAAAGCCTGAGCTCAAGGGCCTGATTATTTAGGTACACGCCGATTTTCGGAATATCCTCCCTGCTGTGGGAGGGCAGCCGAGTCTGCAGCAGCGCGTTCGCTACGCGTTCGACAACCTGATGGCGGGAGGAACGCCGGCGTTGATCGGGTGCTTGGCGGTCGCGACTCTGATCATGATCGCCTTCTTCAGCGCGATCATCCTGATCGGGGACTTCGCTCCCGGCGACGAAGATCACGGCCTGGTCGGGCAGACGTTCGAGAGCTTGCTGCACACGCTCGACCCAGGGACGGTCGCCGAAGACCATGGCCGTTGGCCATTCCTGCTGTTGATGCTCCTCGTCACCTTCGGCGGGCTCCTGATCGTCAGCTCGCTGATCGGAATCATCGCGACCGGCATCAGCGGGCGGGTCGAAGAGATGCGCAAGGGGCGGTCGATGGTGCTGGAGGAAGGCCACACCCTGATCCTGGGCTGGTCGGACACGATCTTCACCGTCCTCGCCCAGCTCGAGATCGCGAACGCGAGCGAGAAGCGGCCATCCGCGGTCGTGCTTGCCGAGCGGGACAAGGTCGAGATGGACGACCTGATCCGGGAGAAGGTGGGGAAGAAGCGGACGCGGATGGTGACGCGCAGCGGCTCGCCGATCGATCTGGGGGACCTGGCGCTGGTGCGACCGGAGCTGGCTCGTTCGATCATGATCCTCTCACCCGAGCGGGAGGAGGAACCGGATGCCCAGGTGATCAAGACGATCCTCGCCCTGACGAAGGGCAAGCGCGACGGCGAACTTCACCACGTCGTCGCCGAGATCGAGGAGCCGCGAAATCTGCAGGCAGCCAAGCTCGTCGGCGATGACGAGGTCGTGCTGATCGACAAGAGCAAGACGATCGCCCGGCTGGTCGTCCACTCGGCACGCCAGTCGGGTGCCTCGGTTGCGGTCACCGAGCTGCTCGACTTCGATGGCGACGAGATCTATTTCCGCGAGGACCCGGCTCTCGTCGGCGGGTCCTTCGGGGATGCTCTCGCTGCTTACGAGGGGTGCTCGGTGATCGGGGTGATCGACGGCAAGGGGAAGGTCTCGATCAATCCCGATCCGATCCAGACGCTCGCGCCCGGCGATCGAATCATCGCGATTGCCGCTGACGATGCGCAGCTGGCTTCGGCCGCATCCAGCCGCGGCAGGATCGAGCCGGACGCGATCGCATCGGTGCCGGACCACGAGCTCGAACCGAAGAAAGTCCTTGTCCTCGACTGGAACTGCGGGATCAGGTCTGTGATCCGCGAGTTCGACAAGTTCCTCGTCCCCGGCTCCGAAATGGTCTTGGTGAGTGAGGTCCCCGAGGCCAGATCCTGCTTCGAAGCCCAGAGGGAGCACCTGGCGAACACCAGACTCGCGTTTGTAGGCGAGAACCCGTCTGATCGCGGCACGCTCGAGGCGATAGGACCGGAGCGGTTCGACCACGTCATCGTCCTCACCGACGAGAAACTCGACGCGCAGCGAGCGGACGCGCGCACCCTCGTCACCCTGCTGCACCTACGTGACATCGCCGATCAGCGCGATGCCCGCTTCACTGTCGTCAGCGAGATGATCGACGACCGCAACCGGCAGCTCGCCGAGGTGACCAAAGTCGACGACGTGATCGTCAGCGACAAGGTGATCAGCCTGATGCTGACCCAGATCTCGGAGAACTGCGACCTGGCGAAGGTCTTCGACGAGCTGTTCTCGGCCGGCGGGAGCGAGCTCTACCTGCGGCCGGCGACCGACTACGTGGTCCCCTCCCGGGAGGTGGACTACGCGACCGTCGTCGAGGCCGCCAAGCATCGACGCGAGTGCGCGATCGGCTTCCGGGTCGGTCGACACGCGAACGACCCGGAGCGCAGCTATGGGATCAGGATCAATCCACCGAAGTCCACCCGGCATGCGTTCGAGGCGGGAGACCGGGTGATCGTGCTCGCACAGAACTGAGCCCATAGGATCTTGACATGAGCGGAGACGACATCGCTTTCGTCGGCGCGGCGAAGCAGGCGGAGATGGTGCGGGCCGGAGAGGTCTCGCCGACAGAGCTGGTGCGGCTCAGCCTTGAGCGGATCGCTCGCCTCGATTCTGAGCTGAACTCTTTCCGCAAGGTCTTCGCCGAGAAGGCGATGCTCGAAGCCGAGCAGGCCGAGGCGCGGGTGAAAGGGGGAGAGGAACGGCCGCTGCTGGGGGTGCCGATCGCGATCAAGGATGAAATCGACGTGATCGGTGAGGTCAACACCCATGGCACCGACGCCTTCAGCGAGCCGGCGAAGGCCGACTCCGAGGTGGTGCGGCGCTTGCGCGAGGCGGGGGCGATCATCATCGGCCTGACGCTGCTGCCGGAGATGGCGATCTGTGGCTTCACCGAGTCCGCTACCTACGGCGTCACTCGCAATCCATGGAACCCGCAGCGGACTCCCGGTGGATCGAGTGGCGGCTCGGGCTCGGCGGTGGCGGCTGGGCTGGTCCCGATCGCTTCTGCCGGCGACGGTGCTGGCTCGATCAGGATCCCCGCGGCTTCGTGCGGGCTGTTTGGCCTCAAGCCGTCACGTGGGCGGGTCTCCTTGGCGCCGAACGTCGAAGGCTGGCGCGGCCTCGCCGTCGAAGGCTGCCTCAGTCGCTCGGTGCTCGATACGGCGCTCTGGCTCGACGTCGTCTCTGGCGGCTCCAGCGAGGCCGAAGCGCCACCGCCGCCCGAGCGCCCCTTCGTCGAGGCTGTGAAACGACCGCCCGGAAAGCTCCGCGTCGCCTACTCGACCCTTGCCCCGCGGGCGCTGATGCCGCCGACCGTCTCCGACGAGGCCAAGCAGGCTGTTGCCGACGCCGCCGAGTTGTTGACCTCGCTCGGTCACGAGGTCAGCCCGCGTGACCCGGACTGGGGGAGCATCGGCGACACGATCAGCGCCCGGTTCCTCAAAGGTGTTTCCGAGACCGTCGAGGAAGTTCCTCATCCGGAGCGGCTGGAAGGCCGGACCCGGGGCTTCGGCCGCCTCGGCAAGATCCTGCCGGAGGCTCTTTACGAACGAGCGATGGCGCGGCGCCCGGCCGAGCAGGCCCGCGTCAACGCCATCTTCGACTCGGTTGACGTCCTGGTCACGCCGGTGATGGGAGGGACCGCCTTGCCGGTCCGCCGCTGGGAGGGCAAGGGCGCCCTGCAGACGGTGCTCGGGATGAGCCGCTTCTATCCCTACTGCGTCCCCTGGAACCACCTCGGCAACCCGGCGATGGCGGTGCCGGCCGGCTTCTCGCCGGAGGGGATGCCGCTCTCGATCCAGGTGATCGGCCGCCCCGGCTCGGAGGAGACGCTGCTCTCCCTCGCCGCGCAGATCGAGGCCGAGCGGCCCTGGTCGGACCGCCGGCCCCCGATCTCCTAGCGCTGCGCCTGGCGAGCTAGTTGAAGACCTTGCGCATCCGCGCCAGGTCGCGGAACTTGCCGCGTGGGCGGATCCGGCGCTGCAGCATCATCTTCAGCTGGTTGGCATCTGGTTTGCCGGCGGCGATCCAGTCGGCCCAGCTGGTCTCGATCGTGACGTTGGGACTGGGCGCTTCGCCGGGCTCGGCGCGGGTGGAGCCGTTGTCGAGGACCAGGTGCCACGGCTCGGCGTCCGTGAACCGCCACTGCATGACGAAGGGGGAGCCGTTGGCGGCCTTCGGGTCGGCGACGCGGCTGATCAGGTCGAAGTAGAGGCGCTGGATCTCCGGATCCGAGCTCGGCGGCGGCCCTTCCGGGGAGCCGATCACGCCCGCCATCATCATCTCGATCTGGCGTTTGGCGACCTCCTCCTCGGAGTCCTCGGCCGGGAAGGGGAAGACGCCGGGCGGCATCTCCTCGGTCGGGAAGCCGATCGTGCGCCAGCGCTGGCGGATCAGTTTCATCCCGAAGGCGAAGATGTCCTCGAGCGAGAAGCCGTAGCACTCGGTGTACTCGCGGTCCATGTTCGGGGGCGTGAAGACAGCGGGCCCGTAGGGCAGGACTTCGCGCAGCAGCTCGACCACCGCGTCCCGGTTCTCCTGCCAACCCGGCGTCGGCTCGTTGAGCAGCTCGGAGAGGACCTTGACGCCGAAGCCGATGTGGCGCTGCTCGTCGCGCGAGACGTTCTCCATCCCGGCGCTGAATCCCGGCATCGTCTCCTCGGAGGCGAAGAAGTCCTCGATGAAGTGCTGGCCCGGCTGGGCGAGGCTGCCCTCGACGATCAGGTGGTAGAGGGTGATCGCCTGCGCGAACTTCGCCACCGAGCGGTCCTTGCGCAGTTCCTCGGCCATCAGGTCGAGGCGGTCGAAGATCCCGCGGTAGCCCCAGTTCAGCTGCGGCAGGGTGGAGGCGAGGGTCTGCTGCACGGACTCGCCGCCGACGCCGATCACCTCCTTGAAGAAGCGATGGAAGAAGATCGAGTGCCGCACCTCGTCGACCTGCTGGGTGGCGAGGAAGTAGGACATCTCCTCGGTCGGGGCGGCGGTGACGTAGGGGGCGAGGGTGTCGGCGACCCGGTCCTCGCCGTAGTAGAACATCGAGTAGATCCACATCGCCGAGCGCCGCTGGATGTCGCTCAGGGCCTCCCAGCCCTCGCGGTCCTGGGAGAAGTCGATGTCGTAGGCGCTCCAGTTCCCCTGCTCCCAGCGGTGGTAGAGGTCCTCGTAGGTGATGTTGTCCATCAGGCGCTGGGAAGCGACGCTCATCTCGTCTCCTTTTGGTGTTGCGTAGGGCACCGAGGAGACTAGCGCGATCCTGGCCAGCTGGCCAGGATCGCGCCAAGGACTTCAGGTTCGCACCGGCTATTTGACGAATTCGCGGACCTGTTCGTAGACCGTTTCGTCGGAGATCAAAGCGAGGTGCGAGATGCTCGCGGTTTTCGTGTTCGTCGCGCCGCTGAGGATGACGCTTTCGTCGGGGTTGATGAATTCGTCGTTGGGCGACCACCAGGTGCCGTAGTTGACCGTACCCGGCGTCTCGTCCCCGGCGTTGAGTTCGTTCAGGAACGTCGAGCCCGGCCGCATCTCCACGCAGGTCGTGCTGAAGCAGATGTTGGCCGCGGTCGTGCCGTGGTTGGGGCCGCCGAGGGAGACCCAGTCGTCGACCTTTTCCTGGCCGCCGCTGACGAACTTGACGTACCAGCGGCTGTTGAGGCTGCCCATCGAGTGGGCGATGATGTCCACCTTCGTCGCGCCCGTCGCTTTCAGCAGGCTTTCGACGTGGGATTTGACTTCGGTTTCGGCGAGCGTTTTGTTCGAGGTGCTGCTGTTGTAGGTGTAGGCGCTCAAATACGATTTCGGGTAGCCGTCTTTTTCGAAGCGGCCGATCATCGTGCTCCAGTTCGAGGCGCTCCCGTTCCAGCCGTGGACGAACAGGATCGGGTCGAGGGCCATCGAGCTGGCGGGCGCAAGGGCCGCGCCGGTGAGGCAGAGGGCGATCGCGGTCACGAACGCCGTCAGTCGCTTGCGGAGCATCGTTCTCCTCCTTGGATGAGAGAGGGCGGGGCCCCGGGTCGTGGCCGGGACCCCGCGTGCGTAGATACCTATTTGATGAATTCGCGGACCTGCGAGTAGACGGTGCTGTCCGTCGTCAGAGCCGTGTGCGACATACAGGCGGTTTTGGTGTTCGTCGCACCGGAGAGCGAGACGCTCGAGTCCGGATTGATGATTTCGTCGCAGGGCGACCACCAGGTGCCGTAGTTGACGGCCCCGGGGGTCTCGTCGGTGGCGTTCAGTTCAGCGAGGAATTTGGAGCCGACCCGCATCTCCGTGCAGGCGGTGCTGAAGCAGAAGTTGGCGGTTTCGGTGCCGTGGTTCGGCCCGCCCAGCGAGACCCAGTCGTCGACGTTCGCTTCTCCGCCGCTGACGAACTTGATGTACCAGCGGGTGTTGAGGCTGCCCATCGAGTGGGCGATGATGTCGACCTTGCTCGCGCCGGTCGCTTTCTTCAGGCTTTCGACGCGGGATTTGACTTCGGTTTCGGCCAACGTTTTGTTCGAAGTCGAGGTGTTGTAGCTGTAGGCGCTCAAATACGATTTCGGATAGCCGTCTTTTTCGAAATTTTTGATCATGGTGCTCCAGAGCGACGAGCTCTCGGACCAGCCGTGAACGAAAAGGATCGGATCCTGGGCCGAGGCCACGGGGGCCAGGGCGGTACCGGTGATGCAGAGGGCAATCGCGGCTACGAATGCCGCTAGGCGTCTGCTGACCATCTTCTCTCCTTGTTGAACGCAGGGCGCCTCCCTAGCGCGCTGCTATGGCAGCCGAGCAGACTGGTTAATACTCGGAGATCGCTGAGTACTATCAGTTCTTAGCCGCTGGCGCCAGGCTCCGCGGGTGACGGAATCTCAATCTCCCGCTTGAGGATCTTTCCCGTCGGCCCCTTCGGGAGGTCGTCCATGAACCAGACGATCCGCGGATACTTGTAGGCGGCGATCCGCTCCTTCACGTACTCGCCGATTTCCTCGGGGGCGACTTCCTCCCCCTCGTGGAGGACCACCGCGGCGCCGATCTCCTCGCCCCATTCGTCGTGGGGAACGCCGAGGACGGCGGCTTCGCGGATTTTCGGGTGCTCGTAGAGCACCTCCTCGACCTCCCGCGGGTAGACGTTGTAGCCGCCGCGGATGATCATGTCCTTCTTGCGGTCGACGATGAAGAAGTAGCCGTCCTCGTCGACTCGGGCCATGTCGCCGCTGTGGAACCAGCCGCCGCGCATCGCCTCCTCGGTCGCGTCGGGCCGCTGCCAGTAGCCCTTCATCACGTTGTGGCCGCGGATCACGATCTCGCCGACCTCCCCCTGCGCCACCTCGTTGTCGTCCTCGTCGACGACCTTCATCTCCACCTCGCGCAGCGGCGTGCCGATCGAGCCGGGCTTGCGCGGCCGGCCGGGGTGGTTGCTGCTGGCCACCGGCGAGGTCTCCGAGAGGCCGTAGCCCTCGAGCAGTTCGCACCCGAACGCCTCCTCGAAGCCGCGCAGCACCTCGACCGGCATCGGCGCGCCGCCGGTGATGCAGATTCGCAGCGAGGAGACGTCGTAGCTCTCCCGCGCGGGGTGGTGGAGGAGCGCCCCGTACATCGTCGGCACCCCGTAGAAGTGGGTGACCCCGTCGCGCTGGAGGATCTCCAGCGCCTCGCCGGGATCGAATTTCGGCAGCAGCGTCAGGGTGGCACCGACCCGAATCGAGGCGTTCATGCTGACCGTCTGGCCGAAGGAGTGGAAGAGCGGCAGCGAGCCGAGGACGACGTCGCCCTCCCTGATTTCGCAGGTGGTCTGGGAGGCGATCTCGGCGTTGCGGGAGAGGTTGAAGTGGGTCAGCTCGGCGCCCTTGGGCTTGCCGGTGGTGCCCGAGGTGTAGAGGATCACCGCGGTGTCCTCTTCGGCGGCGTCGGCGAGCTCGGCGGTCGGCTCGCGATCCCCCAGCAGCTCGGCGAAGGATTCCGGCTCGACCTCGATCAGCTCCGTCCCGGCGTCGGCGGCACCCTCGCGGGCGTCGGTGCCGAAGCCGTGCCAGGCCAGCAGCAGCTTGGCGCCCGAGTCTTCGAGGTAGAAGGCGATCTCGCGCCGCTTCAGCAGCACGTTCATCGGCACCACGACGCCGCCGGCGCGGAGGACGCCGTAATAGGCGATCGGGAACTCGAGAACGTTCGGCAGCATCACCCCGACCCGGTCCCCCTGCCGCATGCCCTTCTCGCGCAGCAGAGTCGCCAGGCGGGCGCTGCGATCGTCCAGGTCCGCGTAGGTCAGCTCGAGCGGGCCGAGGCGGACGGCGACCGCGGCCGGTTCCCTGCTGGCGCTCTCGGTGACGATCGAAGCGAGATTCAAGCCCATCCCTTCCTCCCCGGAAATTGTTTTGGCTCGTCAGCCAGTTTAAGACCATATCTGCCTTCGCTAGGCTCGCCGGGATGGAGGACCTCGGCCATCCGATCTCCTACCTGGTGGCAAAGCGCGGGATCCCCGTCTTCTCCAGCGATGGCGAGAGGCTGGGGCGCGTGGTCAAGGTGCTGGCGGCGCCGGAGGCGCACATGTTCGACGGCATCCTCTTCGACACCAACTGGGGGCCGGGGGGCCGCCGTTTCGTCGATGCGCCGGAGGTGGGAGGGATCTACGAGCGGGGCGTGATCCTGAAAATCGACGCTGCCGCGGTCGGGTCGTTGCCGAAACGGCGCCGCTAGATCGAGCGATTCCGGCTAGGATGCCGCCTATGCGGGGAGCGCTTCTGACTATTGCGGCTTGTCTCGTGCTGGCGCTCGCCGGCTGCGGCGGGGACGACGATTCCTCCACCGCCTCGTCGAGTGGCGACGAAACCTCGGCCGCGAAGCAGGCGGAATCCCCACAGCAGAACGAACCTTCGAAGCAGAAGACGAAGCCCACGGTGACCGTGCCGAAGGGGGCGCCGCCGAAGGAGCTGGTGACGAAGGACCTGGAAGTGGGCACGGGGCCGACCGCGAAAGCGGGTGACGAAATCACCGTCCAGTACGTCGGGGTCGGCTACGACTCCAAGAAACAGTTCGACGCCTCCTGGGACCGCGGCGAACCCTTCACCTTCAACCTCGGCGGCGGCGAAGTCATCCCCGGCTGGGAAGGCGGAATCGAAGGGATGAAGGTCGGCGGCCGTCGCGAACTGCTCATCCCGCCCGAACTCGCCTACGGTCCCGCCGGCGCGCCGCCCGCGATCGGGCCGAACGAAACGCTGATCTTCGTCGTCGACCTCGAAGCGGTCAAATAGACCGCCCCCTGGCCCGGCGACTTACCGCCCAAGCCCTTTCCGGCCAGCCGCTGCGCTCGCCCGAGGCGGTCGCCGAGCGACTGCTGGCGGTGCAGGGACAGGACCCGCGCGGGGCCCGTTTGGCAATTCGGGCCCGCACCACCGGCCTCACCGCCGCCGACGTCGACCGGGCGCTGAGCGAGGATCGCTCGCTGCTGATCACCTGGCTCAACCGGGGGACCCTCCATCTGGTTCGCAGCGAGGACTACCCGTGGCTGCACGCGCTGACGACGCCGCCGCTGTTCAGCTCCGCGGCGCGGCGCCTGCGGCAGGAGGGGATGAGCGAAGCGGAGGTCGAGCGGGGGGTGAAGGTGATCGAGAAGGCGCTGGCGGACGAGGGACCGCTGACGCGGGTGCAGCTGCGCGATCGGCTCGAGAGCGCGGACGTGCCCACCGCCCGCCAGGCGCTGATCCACCTGCTGTTCCTGACGACGCTGCACGGGACCGCGATCCGCGGCCCGATGGTCGGCAAGCAGCACGCCTACGTGCTCGTCCACGACTGGCTGGGAGAGCAGAAGCCGGTCGATCGCGAGCAGGCGCTGGCAGAGCTCGCCCGCCGCTACCTGGTCGGGCACGGTCCCGCCGGCGACCGCGACCTCGCGCGCTGGGCGGGGCTGCCGCTGCGCGACGCGCGGGCCGGCCTCGCGGCGATCGCCCCCGAGCTCGAGGAGGGCGAGGACGGGCTGGTCGACCTGGCGAAGCGTTCCCCGGCCGCGCCGCTGCCGCCTCCGCGGCTGCTGGGCGCCTACGAGCCGGTCCTGCTCGGCTGGACCTCGCGCGAGGAAATCGTCGGCCCCCACAAGCTGCTGGTGACCGACAATGGCCTCTTCCGTCCCTTCGCGCTCGTCAACGGTCGCGCGGTCGCCACCTGGAGGTTCGCCCGCGGCAAGGTCTCGATCGAGCCGCTCGAGCGGGTGACTGAGAAGGCGATGGCCGCGCTCGACGCCGACGCCGCCGACATCGAGCGCTTCTTCGCCTAGAGCGGGCGCCTAGAGGCGCGGCGGCATCTGGTCGCTGGGCGCGGGCGGCGCCGCCTGTCCCGGCAGCGGTTCGGCCTCCTGCTCCCAGACGTTGTTGAGCGAGACCTGCAGGTAGGCCCAGAAGCCGGGGGAGAGCAGCAGGTAGAGGATCAGCGCGATCCAACCGCTGACCGGCTCGCGGCCGGAGATTTTCGAGGCGCCCTGGACGCGCTCGGTGCCGCGGATTTTCATCTCGTAGGCCATGCATCTCCGTTCCTAGTTGGTTGGCACTTCGGCGATTTCGGCTCCCGGTCCGGACTCCTTCAGCCGCAACCGCGCGATCAGTCCGGCGAATCAGGCGAGCAACCCAGTGCATCTGACACTCGCTGTCTCACGCCGCGGATTCACGCCAAACCGCTTATTAATTGAAACTGACTTATATAATCTGTCTAATAAAGATGTTTATTGCCATTGCGGTGATGGCGGCGGCATTCGCTTGCTGGGGCTGTGGTGAGGATGAAGTAGCGACCAGTTCAGGCACTCAGACTGACCGTTTTGCGACTATCACCGACGAGAGGGATGGCTCCAAGCCTCACATCGATCCTCCGAACCGCCCTCCGCCGAAGCAACCCCTCGTTCGGGGCATAAAAGTGGGTTCCGGACCCGTTGCCCACCGTGGTGATGAGGTCAGCGTTTATTACATCGGTGTCAACTACAGGACGGGGAAGCGGATGTATCAAACCTGGCCGCCTCCGAAGTCGCCGTACACCCTTCGGCTTGGCTTCGGGGGGAGTGGGGACGCTTGGGAAAAAGGTATTGAAGGGATGAGGGTTGGCGGCCGTCGAGAGCTGATAGTCCCCTCGCGCCTTCTCTTTCGCACGGGGACGATCGACTATGTAGTCGACTTGGTCCGGGTCGAACGCGCCTCCTAGGCTTCTCGTGGAGAGCCCAGCTTCGGGCTGCGCCAGGGCGCTTCCAGGCGCCCGACCAGCTCGTCGCCGAGGCCCTCGATCGGGACGCGGACCTGCTCGAGCGAGTCGCGATCGCGGAGGGTGACGGTGTCGTCGTCCATCGTCTGGTGGTCGACGGTGATGCCCCAGGGGGTGCCGATCTCGTCCTGGCGGCGGTAGCGCTTGCCGATCGAGCCGCCCTCGTCGAACTCAGCCGGGAGGCGGCGGCGCAGGTCCTGGAAGATCTCGCGCGCCTTCTCCGGCATCCCCTCCTTGGAGACGAGGGGGAGGACGGCGACCTTGACCGGGGCCAGGCGCGGGTGCAGGCGCAGGACGGTGCGCTGGCGGCCCTCCACTTCCTCGACCTCGTAGGAGTCGACGAGGAAGGCGAGGGTGGCGCGGTCGGCGCCGGCTGCCGGCTCGATCACGTGGGGGACGTAGCGCTCTTTCGTCTGCTGGTCGAAGTACTCGAGCTTCTCGCCGCTGAACTTGGCGTGCTGGGTGAGGTCGAAGTCGCCGCGGTTGGCGATCCCCTCCAGCTCCGACCAGCCGATCGGGAAGAGGTACTCGATGTCGCTCGTCGCCGAGGAGTAGTGGGAGAGCTCGTCGGCGCCGTGGGCGCGGACCCGCAGGTGGTCGGGGCGGATGCCGAGCTCGGTGTACCAGCGCTCGCGCTCGGCCATCCAGTGCTGGTGCCACTTCTCGGCTTCGGGCGGGGGCACGAAGTACTCCATCTCCATCTGCTCGAACTCGCGGGTGCGGAAGATGAAGTTGCCGGGGGTGATCTCGTTGCGGAAGGACTTGCCGACCTGGGCGATCCCGAACGGCGGCTTCTTGCGGGCGAAGCCGAGCACGTTCTTGAAGTTGATGAAGATCCCCTGCGCCGTCTCCGGGCGCAGGTAGACGGTCGAACCCTCCTCGGCGACGGGGCCGACGTGGGTTTCGAACATCAGGTTGAACTGGCGCGGCTCCGACAGCTCGCCGCCGCACTCGGGGCAGACCAGCTCGGCGCTCGGGTCGCCGCCTTCGGCTTCGACCGCCTCGCGCAGGTGGTCCTCGCGCCAGCGCTTCTTGCACTTGCCGAGGCACTGGACGAGCGGGTCGGTGAAGCCCTCGAGGTGGCCCGAGGCCTCCCATACGCGCGGGTGCTGGAGGATCGCCGAGTCCAGCGCGACGATGTCGTCGCGCTCCTGCAGCATCGCCTTCCACCACTCGGCTTTGACGTTGCTCTTCAGCAGGACGCCGTAGTGGCCGTAGTCGTAGGTCGAGCCGAGGCCGCCGTAGATCTCCGAGGAGGGGAAGACGAAGCCGCGCCGTTTGCACAGCGCGACGATCTCCTCCATCGTCACCTCGGTCGGGCGGGTTCCCTGCTCAGTCGCCATGCCGGAACCGTAGCGGCTGCGATAATCCCGCAGCCTTATGCCGATCTACGAGTACAAGTGCGAGAACGGTCACGTCTTCGAGGTGATCCAGAAGATGACCGATGAGCCGCTGCGCGAGTGCGAGGAGTGCGGCGCCCCCGCCGCGCGGGTGCTGACCCCGCCGGCGATCCACTTCAAGGGCTCCGGTTTCCACAACACGGACTACGGGACGAAGCGGGGCGGCGGCAACGGGTCCTCTGAGGGCTCATCTGAGAAGAGCTCCGGCTCGGGTTCCTCGGAGTCGAAGTCCGACTCCGGCAAGAGCGAGTCGAAGTCCGACTCCAAGCCGGCCGCCTCCGCCGCCGACTGAGACGGCATGTCGAGCGAGGTCCGGGTTGGCCTGGTCTGGAGGTTCGCCTTCGGGGTCGGCGCGATCGTCGCGCCTCTCGTCGCCTACGCGGTGACCGCGCTGCTGGTCGACGGGCACGCGCAGGAGAGCTACTTCGACGCGGTCTCGCAGATCCTGCCGGTGCTGCTGCTGGCGCTGGCGATCGAGCAGCGCTACTTCACCCGGGCGGGGCGCGAACGGGCGCCGGAGTCGCCGCTGCAGCTGGAGCTGGCGGGCCGCCGCCTCGATGACCGCTCGATGGCCCGCTGGTACACGCTGGCAGCGCGGATCTACGCCCTGGTCGTGCTCTTCCTGCTCGGCTTCGGCGAGTGGATCGCGGTTGAAGTGCTGGCCACGGGCGAATCGAGCGGCGCCGACCTCAAGAACACCGCCGGCTCCCTCGCTGCCGGCTTCACCGCCCTGATCGTCTCCGCCCTGGTCGGGGCCAAACAGACCACCGATTAAGACCCCGTCCCAATTCAGCGAGCGCTGAATTCGCGCCCCTATGGGGGCCACTTTTCAGCGAGCGCTGAATTCAGCCGTTGAGCAGCTTGTTGACGGCCTTCTGCCGCACTTGCTCGGGGACTTCGATCGAGCCTTCGGGGCCAGGGCCGCATTCGGTCGGTTCGGTCCCGCAGAGGACCTCGGCCGGGGCGCTGCCGCCGATCCCGGCGGCGAGGACCAGCTGCGGCATCGTGAAGAAGCCCATGTCGCTGACGAACGCCTTCGGCGCGTCCCAGCCGATGATCGGGCCGTGGATGAAGTTGTAGGGGATGCGGAGAGGGTCGGTTAGCCGGTCCTTGATCCCGTTGATCACTTCCTGCTGGGCCTTCTCGCGGTCGAGATCGTCGTAGCCGCCCAGCGAGTAGACGCTCTTGCCGGGGCCGGGACATTCGCTGACATGGCGGATCCGCGAGTAGGCGAGGGCCTTTTCGCCGTTGAGGGTGTTCTCGCCCTTGTGCAGGCGGATGCTGACCCCGCCCTGGCCGCCGCCGGCGCCGCCGGAGATGTCGGCGCAGAGCTTCACCGGGACGTCGACCTTGACCCCGCCGACGGCGTCGATCAGGTCTTCGAAGCCGGTGAAGTCGACGATCGCGACGTGGTCGATCTCGATCCCGAGGAACTGCTCGATCGTGCGGATCTGCAGGGCCGCGCCGCCGAAGGCGAAGGCGGCGTTGATCTTCTGCGGCGCCTGGCCGGGGATCTCGGCGAAGGAGTCGCGGGGGATCGAGAGTTTGCGGAAGTGGCCGCCGCCGGCGCGGATCAGCATCAGCGTGTCGGCGCGGAATTCGCCCTGGAAGCAGGGGTCGTGCGGTTTCTCGCCCTTCGACTGCTGTTCGAAGCACTCCTCCGAGACGTCCTTGTCGTCGCTGCCGGGCGGCCGCGCGTCGGTGCCGAGGACGAGGATCGTCTGCGGCTTTACCAGCAGGAAGGGATCGCCGTGCAGGGTCTCCGCCGCTTCGCTCGAGAGCTTGAAGGACTGCAGCTGGGCGGAGACGGCGAAGGCGAGGAAGCTGAGCAGAATCCAGCCCAGCGCCGCCAGCCCGATCCATTTCAGGGGGCGCCGGACGTTGAACGGCGCCCGCGGCGACCCCGGCCGACGGGGCTCGCGGTCCTTGCGCGGCTTGCGTGAAGGCAACCTTGCACGGTCCCGCAAGCCGGACAGATCCGCGCCTTTCAGGCGCGAAAACAGCCCCCGGCGGGAGCGGTAGACGTTGTATTCGGGCGGCTCGGGTGGCCGCTGCTCGCCGTCGGGACTCATGAAAGGCTAGAAATCATGGCGATGCAGCCGGTCATTCGCCTCCCAGCCTCCCGCTCCTCGTGAGCGGCAGAGAAACGATTGGGGTCGACCTCGGGGGCACGAAGATGCTCGTCGGGGTTCTTTCCGGCACCGAGCCCCTCTACGAGCAGCGCGAGGTTTCCCGCGGCCAGACCGAGGACGAGCTGGTCGAGCTGCTGGTGCGCGAGGTCGAAGAGGCGCGCGAAGCGCGGCCGGACGTCACCGCCGTCGGGCTGGGGATTCCGGCGACGATCGACCACGACCGCGGCATCGCCGTCGCCGCCGTCAACCTGCCGCTCTCGGAAGTGCCGATCCGGGAGATCGTCTCCGAGCGGACCGGGCTGCCGGTCTTCGTCGACAACGACGCCAACGTCGCCGCCTACGCCGAGTACCTCTACGGGGCGGGGCAGGGAAAGCCGCACATGGTGATGCTGACGATCGGCACCGGAATCGGTGGCGGCCTCGTCCTCGGCGGCGAGGTCTACCGCGGCTCGACCGGCGCCGGCGCCGAGCTCGGCCACACGGTGATCCAGATGGACGGGCCGCCCTGCCAGGGCAACTGCCCCAACCACGGCTGCGTCGAGGCGCTCGCCTCGGGGACGGCGCTGGGACGGGAGGGCCGCGCGGCGGCGGAAAGCGCGCCGGACTCGGCGCTCGGGAAGCTGCTGGCTGAAGGCAGGGAGGTCGATGGCAAGGCCGTGACCGATTGCGCCCTCGCCGGCGACGAAGTCGCGATCGGCGTCTTCGACCTGATCGGCGGCCGGCTCGGGGTCGCCTGCGCGACCTTCGCCAACATCTTTCAGCCGAACGCGATCGTCGTCGGGGGCGGCGTCATCGCCGCCGGCGACCTGCTGCTGGAGCCGGCCCGGCGCGAGGTGAGCGAACGGGCGCTGACGCCGATGAACCGGACGCCGATCCTCGAGGCGACGCTCGGCAACGACGCCGGGATGATCGGCGCCGCGGCGATGGCGCGGGACGAGCTGGCGAAGGCGGGCGCCTGATGCCCGGCTGCCTCGTCGTCTGCCCGACCCCGATCGGCAACCTCGACGACGTCTCGCCGCGGGTGCGCGAGGCGCTGGTCAGCGCCGACTACATCGCCTGCGAGGACACCCGCCGGACCGGCTCGCTGCTGGACAAGCTGCGGATTCGGCCGGCGCCGCGGCTGGTCTCCTTCCACGAGGGCAACGAAAGCGCGCGGGCGCTGGAGCTGGCGCAGCGGATCGAGCGCGGCGACGTCGTCGCGCTCGTCTCCGACGCGGGGATGCCGGCGATCTCCGACCCCGGCTACAAGCTGATCCGCCGCTGCATCGACCGGGCGCTCGAGGTGACGGTGCTGCCGGGGCCCTCGGTGGTGCCGGTGGCGCTGGTCGCCTCCGGCCTGCCCACCGACCGCTGGCGCTTCGAGGGGTTCCTGCCGCGGCGGGCGGGGGAGATGGAGCGGGTCCTGCGCTCGGCCGAGACCGTGATCGCCTTCGAGTCGCCGCGCCGGGTGGGCGAGTCCCTCGCCGCCCTCGCCTCCCTCGCCCCCGACCGCGAGGCCGCCGTCTGCCGCGAGCTGACCAAGGTCCACGAGGAGGTCGCCCGCGGCACCCTCGCCGAGCTCGCCCGCCGCTTTCGCAGCGACGTCAAAGGCGAGATCGTCCTCGTCATCGGCCCGGCTGCCTCCAGCGAGCACGACAAAGACGTCGGCTTCGCCGTCGACGCCCTCCGCCACCTGGTCCAGTCCGGCGCCCGCCCGCGGGCGGCGGCCTCCGTCGTCGCCGCGCTCACCGGGACGCGGGCGAACGACCTGTACAAAGCGCTGACGGGGCGCGAGGCGCGGCGGTAGGCATGCGGTCCGCCCTCACCTATTCCAACGTCGTCTCGACGCTCTGCCTCTTCCTGCTGCTGGGGGGCGTCGCATATGCCGCTTCGCAGTTGCCGTCCAACTCTGTCGGCACCAAGCAGCTGAAGAACGGGGCGGTGACGCTGAAGAAGATCAACAAGCAGGCGCAGAAGGAACTGAAGGGGGTCTCGGGTGGACCTGCGGTCCCGGGGCCGGCGGGCGCTAAAGGCGATCCTGGCGCTGCGGGGCAGGATGGCGCCACCGGGCCGGCGGGCGCCACGGTCGACGCCCTCTTTGGCTCGGGCGCGGACGGCGACGAAACGGTGAGCGGCCACATCGCCCTCGAACGCGACACCTACTTCGACGACCTCACCCTCGAACCGGGTGCCGAACTGAACCCCAACGGCTTCCGGCTGTTCGTGGCCGGGACGCTGACGCTGGGCGACGGCTCGAGCATCGACAGGGACGGTCCCGGCACCTCTTCCGAATGCGAAGCCTCGGCTCTGTCGCCGCGCACGCTGGGCGGATCGGGAGCGGGGGGCTGCAACTCGGTCGAAGGCGGCAACGGCGGCGACGTTGCGAACTCCTTGGGCGGGGAAGGCGGCGGCACGGGAGGTCGCGGCAGCGCGAGCACTCCGGGCGTCAACGTCGGCGGCGAGCAGATCTTCGACTCCGCGACCCAGGCGCTGACCGGGCGCACTCTTGACGGAGCGCTGGTCAACGGGGGCGGTGGCGGCGAGGGCAGCAATCCTGTGCTCGGCGGCGGCGCCGGTGGCGGCGTGGTCGTGATCGCCGCCCGCAGCGTCGTCGTCAGCGGCTCGGCCTCGATCAGCGCGAACGGCGGCAGCGGCCTCTACGGCGGGGGCGGCGGGGTCGGCGTTGTCGTCTCCGGCGTGCCTCAACCTGCGGGCCTGACCCTGAGCGCCGCGCCGGGTAAAAGCGAAGCCACCGAAAGCCCGTCGGAGCAGGCCGAAGCGGGCCTCGCCGCCTGGCTCGACTGAGCCGCCGCGCCTCGCGCCGTCGGCGGCGCTTTGTCTTCGGCTAGCGTGGGCACTTCGATGAGTCCCGCCAGCTACTACGTCACCACCCCGATCTACTACGTCAACGCCGAGCCGCACCTCGGACACGCGTACTCGACGATGGCCGCCGACGTGCTGGCGCGGCATCACCGGCAGCGGGGGGAGGACGTGTTCTTCCTCACCGGGACCGACGAGCACGGGGAGCCGATCGAGAACGCGGCCAGGAAAGCGGGGGTCTCGCCGCAGGAGCTGGCCGATCGCAACGCGGAGAAGTTCGAGGCGATGATGCCGACGATCGGCGTCAGCAACGACTTCTTCATCCGCACCTCCGACCCGCGACACACCGAGAAGGTCGCCGAGATCATCCAGCGCGTCCACGACAACGGCTGGGTGAACAAAGGGGTCTACGAAGGCTGGTACTGCCCCCGCTGCGCCGACTTCAAAACCGAGCGCGAGCTGGGGCCGGGCAACACCTGCCCGATCCACGAGATCCCGCTCGAGCGCGAACGCGAGGAGAACTACTTCTTCCGCCTCTCCGCCTTCCAGGCGCAGCTCGAAGGCCTTTATGAGGAGCGGCCGGACTTCGTCGTCCCCGAGTTCCGCCGCAACGAGGCGCTCTCCTTCATCAAGGGCGGGCTCGAAGACGTCTCGCTCTCGCGGCCGAAGCTGAAATGGGGGATGCGGCTGCCGTGGGACTCCGAGCAGCGGATGTACGTCTGGTTCGACGCCCTCCTCAACTACGTCACGGCGCTGACCTTCGCCCGCGAGGGGGAGGACCTGACCGACCGCTACTGGCCCGCCGACCTGCACGTGATGGCGAAGGACATCCTCAAGTTCCACGCGGTGATCTGGCCGGCGCTGCTGTTCGCCGCCGACCTCGAGCCGCCGCGGCGGATGGTGATCCACGGCTACCTGCTGATGGGCGAGAAAAAGATGTCGAAGAGCCTGGGCAACGTGCTCGACCCGTTCGAGGTGATCGAGCGTTTCGGCGCCGACGCCCTGCGCTTCTACCTCTTCCGCGAGGTCAGCTTCGGCCAGGACGGGTCGATCTCCACCGCCGGCTTCGAGCAGCGCTACGAGACCGAGCTCGCCAACGACTACGGCAACCTCGCCAGCCGGGTGCTGGCGATGGTCGATCGCTACCGCGACGGGACGGTGCCGGTGGCGCAGGTCGACGCGACGCTCGCCGAGGACTTCGAAGGCGCGGCCGAGCGCTTCAGCTCGCTGCTCGACAGGGCCGAGCTGTCGCAGGCGCTGGACCTCGCCTGGGCCCTGGTCCGCCGGCTCAACCGCTTCGTCGAGGAGACGAAGCCGTGGGAGCTGGCCAAGGACGAGGCCGACCCCGAGCGCCTCGACGAAGTCCTCTACAACCTGGTCGAGGGGCTGCGGGTGGTGACCCTGCTGCTCGTCCCCTACCTGCCGCAGACGAGCGAGACCCTGCTGGCGGCGCTGGACGAAGAAGGGCGCGGGCTGGCCGAGCTCGGCTCGCGCGAGGGTGGTCAGAAGGTCGAGCGGGTACCGCCGCTCTTCCCGAAGATCGAATAGCGGTGCGCCTTTTCGCCGCTATGCGGACATAAGGCGCACCGATTTCAAGCCAGCAGCTCCGGCCCGATCCCCGCGGGCCGGGTGAGGCCGCAGAGGGCCATCGTCAGGTCGAGCTCGGCGAGGACCATCTTCAGCACCGCTTCCACGCCCGCCTGTCCCTCCAGCGCCAGGCCCCAGACGTAGGGGCGGCCGAGGCAGACGGCGTCGGCGCCGAGGGCGAGCGCCTTCAGCGCGTCGGCGCCGCCGCGGATGCCGCTGTCGAAGAGGATCGCCAGCTCGCCGCCGACCGCCTCGGCGACCGCCGGCAGGGCGTCGATCGAGGCGATCGCGCCGTCGACCTGGCGGCCGCCGTGGTTGGAGACGACGATCCCGTCGACGCCGCGGCGCACCGCCTCGCGGGCGTCCTCGGCGTGCTGGATCCCCTTGACCACGATCGGCAGCGAGGTCATCTCGCGCAGCTGCGCCAGGTCGCTCCAGTTCAGCGCCGGGTTCGCCTGCACCGCGAGGAACTGGCCCGTCGCCATCCCCGGGTCCTCCTCCGGCGCCTTCTCCAGCCGCGCGCGGAAGACCGGGTCCTGGAAGTAGTTGGCGACGCCGAGGCCGTTGAGGAACGGCAGCCAGGCCTGCTGCAGGTCGCGCGGCTTCCAGCCGGGGATGAAGGTGTCGACGGTGAGGACGATCGCGCCGTAGCCGGCCCGCTCGGCCCGTTCGACCATGCTGCGCGCGAGCTCGGGATCGTTCGGCCAGTAGAGCTGGAACCAGCGCGGCGCCTCGCCGCCGGCCTCGGCGATCTCCTCGAGGCTGAAGTGAGAGGCGGTGCTGGCGATCATCGGCACCCCGAGCGCGGCGGCGGCGCGGGCGGTCGCAAGCTCGCCGTCGGGGTGGACGACCTGCTGGACGCCGATCGGCGCCAGCAGCAGCGGCGCCGGCATCGCGGTGCCGAGGACGGTGGTCGAGAGGTCGCGACTGGCGACGTCGCGCAGCATCCGCGGCACGATCCGGTGGCGCTTGAAGGCCCCGACGTTGGCGCTGATCGTGTCCTCGGTTCCAGCGCCAGCCCAGACGTAGTTGGCGGCTTTGGGGTCCATCGCCGCCATCGCCTGCTCCTCGAGCTCGGCGACGGCGACCGGGATCGCCGGCGTCTCGCCGCCGAGCCCGCGGGCGTAGATCTCGCGGTAGTAGTCGGCGGGGTCCGGCATCGGGCGAAGGATAGGCTGACCCTGCCGATGATCGACTCCCACACCCACCTGATGCTCTGCGACGGCGGCGAGGAGGAGCTGGTCGCCGCAGCCGCCGGGGCGGGTGTGACGCGGATGCTGACGATCGGGATGGGGGCGGAATCGAACCCGGTCGCGGTGGCGAGCGCGGAGCGCCACGAGGCGGTCTTCGCTGCGGTCGGCCGCCACCCCAACGACGCCACCGGCTTCGACGAGGAGGCGGTCGAGGAAATCACCCGCTTCGGCGCTCACGAGAGGGTGCGGGCGATCGGCGAGACCGGCCTCGACTTCTACCGCGACACCGCTGCGCCCGAGGATCAGCGGCGCGCCTTCGCCGCCCAGATCGAGATCGCCCGCGAGCTCGACCTGCCGATCGTGATCCACGCCCGCGACCCCGAGGGGGAGACCAGGGCCACCGACGAGATCTTCGCCACGCTCGACGCCAAGGCGGGCGATCAGCCGGTGATCCTCCACTGCTTCTCGGCGCCGCAGCGGGTGGGGGACGCGGCCGAGCGCGGCTGGTACTGCTCGTTCGCCGGCAACGCCACCTACCCGAAGTCCGAGGCCCTGCGGGAGGCGGCGGCGCAGGTGCCGGAGGACCTGATCCTGGTCGAGACCGACGCCCCCTACCTCTCGCCGCAGCCGGTGCGCGGCAAGCGCAACCAGCCCGCCTACGTGGTCGAGACGGCGCGCGAGATCGCCGCCGTGCGCGGGGTCTCCTACGAGGAGCTGGAGCGGACGGTGGAGGCCAACGCGCGGGCGCTCTTCGGCTGGTAGCCGTGGTCCGGCTCGGCCAGAACTTCCTCGCCGACCCCAACCTGCTCGACGCGATCGTCCGCGACGCCGAGCTGGCGCCGGAGGACGTGGTGCTCGAGGTCGGGGCGGGGGAAGGGGTGCTGAGCGAGCGGCTCGCCGCCGCGGCGGCGCACCTGCACACGGTCGAGATCGACCGCGGCCTCGAGCCGGCGCTGGCGCGGATCGCCGCCCTGCCCAACGTCGAGCTGCACTGGGGCGACGCGATGAAGCTCGACCTCGCCGGCCTGGAGCCGGCGCCGAGCGCGATGGTCGCGAACCTGCCCTACTCGGTGGCGACGCCGCTGATCCTGCGCACGATCGAGCAGCTGCCCTCGCTGCGGCGCTGGACGGTGATGGTGCAGCGGGAGATTGCCGACCGGCTGCGGGCGGCGCCGGGCAGCCGCACCTACGGCGCCCCGAGCGCGGTCGCGCAGCTCGCCTGCGAGGTGGAGCTGGTGCGGCCGGTCGACCCCGCCGTCTTCAAGCCCCGCCCCCGGGTCGACTCGGCGATCCTGCGGCTGCGGCGCCGGGGGCCGGGGGCCGGCATGGAGACGCGGAAGCTGATCCGCGCCGCCTTCGCCCACCGCCGCAAGTCGCTGGCGCGCTCGCTCGAGCACGCCGCGCCGGGGAGCCTGGGGCCGGCGCGGGCGGCGCTGGCCGAGCTCGGCCTGCCCGAGGACGCGCGCGCCGAGGCGCTGGCGCCGGAGCAATTCGCCGAGCTCTCCGCCAAGCTGCGGCGCTGATGCTGCTGCACGCCCCGGCCAAGCTCAACCTCTGCCTCTACCTGGGCGGCCGTCGCGAGGACGGGCTGCACGGGCTCTGCTCCCTGTTCGAGCCGCTCGCGCTCGCCGACCTGATCGAGGTCTCGCCGGCGCCGCGGGACGAAGTCGTCTGTCCGGGCGTCGAGGGGGAGAACCTCGCGGCGAAGGCGCTGGCGGCGCTGCGCGAGCGCGGCTGGGGGCACGAGCCGCTGCGGGTGGAGATCGAGAAGCGGGTGCCGGTGGCGGCCGGGCTCGGCGGCGGCAGCGGCGACGCCGCCGCGGTCTTGCGCCTCGCCGCCGGCGAGGTGGCCGACCTGCCGCGGCTGGCGGCCGAGCTCGGTGCCGACGTGCCCTCGCAGCTGCGGCCGGCGCTGGCGCTGGTGCAGGGCGCCGGCGAGCGGGTCGAGCCGCTGCCCGAGCCGGCCGAGCACGCCGCGGTCCTGCTCCCGGGCGGCGGCGGCCTCAGCACCGCCGCCGTCTTCGCCGAGGCCGACCGGCTGGGGCTGGGACGCGACCCGGAGGAGCTCGAGGACCTGGCGGCGCGGCTGCGCGAGGCGGCCGGCGCCGGCGCCTCGCCGCTCTCCTACGCGGACCTGCTCGTCAACGATCTGGAGCCGGCGGCGCTCTCGCTGCGGCCGGACATCGGCGAGGCGCTCGAGCGGCTGCGGGAGGCCGGGGCGCCGACCGCGATCCTCAGCGGCTCCGGCCCCACCGCCGTCGGCCTGTTCGCAGATCTGGCTGCGGCCGAGGCCGCCGCCGAGGCGCTCGACTCCGAGGAAGCGATCGTCTGCTCGGCCGGACGCGCGAGACTGACGCCATGAAGCTTCCGGGGGAGGGAGAGGGGGGCAGCACCCGCAAACGGCTGAAAATCGGGATCGCGGTCGTCGCGGTCGCGGCGGTCTACTACTTCATCAGCCGCCAGCTCGGCCACCTCGACCTGCAGAACCTGCTCGAAGACATCTCCAACACCCTCGGTGCCTGGACCTACCTGCTGGTCGGCGTCTTCGCCTTCGCCGAGACCGGCGCCTTCGTCGGGCTCGTGGTTCCAGGGGAGACCGTGATGCTGCTCGGCGGCGCCGTCGCCGGCCAGGGCGCGGTCGACATCTACCTGGTGATCGCGATCGCCTGGTTCGCCGCCTGGCTCGGCGACACCACCAGCTTCTTCCTCGGCCGCCGCCTCGGCCGCGAGTTCGTCCTCAAACACGGTCCGCGGGTCGGGATCAGCCACGAGCGCTTCGAGAAAGTCGAGGACTACTTCGGGCGGCACGGCGGCAAGACGATCTTCATCGGCCGCTGGATCAGCCTCGTCCGCGCCTTCGCCCCCTTCATCGCCGGCAGCTCCGGCATGGGTTACCGCGGCTTCGTCCCGTACAGCATCCTCGGCACCGGCCTCTGGGCCTCGCTGCACATCCTCGTCGGCTACTTCTTCTCGCGCAGCATCGAGACCGCCGGCCACTACGCGGCACGGGGCGCCTTCCTCCTGGCGACGCTGATCGCGCTCGTCGTCGGCACGGTCTACCTCGTCCGCCACCTCCGGGTCGAGGAGAACCGGGAAGCCGCGGTGCGCTGGATGGAAGGGCATCGGGCCACCCGGTGGCTCGTCAACCTCGCCCGGCGGCCGCAGTTTCGCTTCCTCTGGGACCGCGTCACCCCCGGCGGCACCTTCGGCCTCGAATTCACCTCGCTGATGGCGGTGCTGGCGGTCTCGCTGTTCGTGCTCAACGCCTACACGGTGCTGATCGAACGCGATCCCGGGCCGACGCCGGGTGACGAAACCGCGTTCGAAGTCGCCGAATTTCTCCAGGCCAGCTTCCTCACCAGCGTCGCCAAGGTGGTCACCTGGTTCGGCTCCGGCGGCTTCACCTGGGGCCTGGCGCTGATCTGCGCGGCGCTGCTGGCCTGGCGCCGGCGCTGGGTCGAGTTCTGGGTCCTTTTGGCCGGGATGACGATCACCCAAGTCGGCATCGACGGGATCAAGGACGCCGTCGACCGGCCCCGTCCGCCCGACCCGCTCGCGTCGAGCTCGGGCCCCTCCTTCCCCAGCGGGCACGCCGCCCACTCGGTCATCTACCTGTGGCTGGCGGCGACGATCGTGCTGCGGCTGCGACCGGGGATGGCGCGCGGCACCGCGGTCGTCGTCACCGGCATCGTCCTCACCGCGCTGATCGGGCTCTCCCGCGTCTACCTCAACGTCCACTACCTCAGTGACGTCAGCGCCGGCTGGGCGCTGGGGGCGGCGGCCTTCTCGCTCTGCGCCGTCGTCGGGCTGGTCGTCTCGCAAGTGCGCCAAAATCCAGAGCAGTGACGCTTTTCGCGATGGCCAAACTCGGCGAGCAGTACCTGCTCTACGGCGTCGCGGGGATGATCTGCCTGGTCGTCTTCGTGACCCTGATCCTCAGCCCGGCGCTGAGCGCTTACGGGCGGATCTGGGAGAAGGCGGCGGCCGGATTCCTCTCGCTCTTCATCCTCGCCGCGCTCGTCCTCGGCGGCATCGTCGTCGGGCTGGTGGTCGTCTACTACTACAACGACATCTCCAGCTTGCTCTAGCGGCGGCGTCCGCCGCGCCGCAGCGGGGATAATGCGCAGATGCCCGCGACCTCGAAACACGGGGCCGCCAGTCCTGGGGCTGCCGACCGAGCGGAGCTGCTCGGGGCGCTTTCGGAGGCGGTCGAGTCCGGCGCCGGCCTGCCCGCGGTGGCCCGCGCGGCGGCGCGCCTGCTCGACGCCAGCGTCGCCCTGATCGACCGCTCCAGCGCCGTCCTCGCCGTCGCCGGCGCCTCCTCCGACCAGGAGCAGAAGCTGCTATCGGGCGGCGAGGGGGTGACCTCGGTCGAGCTGCGGGTGGCCGACGCCGCGGTCGGCGAGCTGCGCTACCGGGCGAAGGCGCCGCCGGACCCGGCGCTCGCGCGGATGGTGACGACGCTGCTGGCGCTGGAGCTGGAGCGCTCGCGCTCGCCCGAGTGGGAGAGCGAGGAGGCGGCCGGGGCCTTCGTGATGGCGGTGCTGCGGCGCGAAGTGACCGACCGCCGGGACATCGTCGCCCAGGCCTCGGAGCTGGGCGCCGACCTCGACCGCGGCGCCGGCGTGGTGGTGCTGCGGGCGGCGCCGCGGGCGGCGCAGACGGGCGAGTGGCGCGAGCGGGCGCTGGTCCTGGCGCAGCGGGCGCTGCGCTCGCTGGCGCCGGGGTCGCTGGCGGCCAGCGACGGCGGCGAGGCCGCGGCCGAGATCGCGGCGATCGTCCCGGCCGAGGACGACGAGCGCCTGGCGCGCGCCGCCGCGGGCCTGGCGCGCGAGCTCGAAGACAGCCTGCAGGGGTTCCACCTGACCACCGGCCGCAGCCGCCGCTGCGCCGACCCGGTCGACCTCTACCGCGCCGGCAGCGAGGCGCACCTGGCGGTCAACGTCGGCGAGGCGGAGGGGCGCTCGCTGCTCGCCTTCGAGGACACCGGTGCCTACCGCCTGCTGCTGCCGGCGATGAGCGAGGACCCGGCCGAGCTCGAACGCTTCTACGCGGAGACGGTCCAGCCGCTGGTCGAATACGACGAGCAGTACGAGACCGAGCTGGTCGCCACGGTCGAGGCCTATCTCGACAACGACGGCAACGTCGCCGCCACCGCCAAACAGCTCTTCACCCACCGCCACACGATCCGCTACCGGCTCGAGCGCGTGCGCGAGCTCTGCGGCCACGACGTCAGCGCCACCGAGGGCCGCGAGAAGCTCGGCCTGGGCCTGAAGGCGATGCGGGTGCTGGGAATCGCCTCCCCCCGCGGGCCGGCCTCGGAGCCGGGCGCAAAGGGCGGCAAAGTGGCGCGGGCGACGGAGGAGTAACTCGAACCGGCAGTACTCCGGGGAGAGGATTCGAACCCCTCCTTCCTGGACCAAAACCAGGCGTGCTAAGCCGTCTACACCACCCCGGAATGAGTAATTCCCAGGCTACCGGGCTTCAGGGGTGAAATGTTCTGTCCGAGCTAATTAATAGCTTGCGGGTATGCCGAGATATGGAGAGAAGGAAGCTCGTGAAGCGGTTGCTGGCTCTCGTTCCTTCAGTGAAGCGCTGCGCAAGCTGGGCCTGCGCCCAGCGGGTGGAAACCACGCTCTTTTAAAGCACTATGTGGAGATTTGGCAGATCCCGACGGATCACTTCGACGCAGGGGCATCTGCCCGAAGGCGTCCCTCTAAAGCAGCCATGCCGCTGAGCGAAGTTCTGGTTCCGAATTCCACCTATTCCCGCGGTTACCTGAAGCAGCGGCTCTTTGCGGAGGGGCTAAAGGACCGGCGCTGTGAGATGTGCGGTCAGGACGAAAACTGGCGTGGCCGATTGATGTCTCTGGTTCTCGACCACATCAACGGCGTTCCCGATGACAACCGGTTGGAGAACCTGCGAATCGTTTGCCCTAACTGTGCCGCCACGCTCGACACGCACTGCGGACGCAAGAACCGCAAGGAGCCCGAGATTCGCGCATGCAAGCGCTGCGGGAAGGAGTTCCAGGCGAAATACCGAGACCATCGCTATTGCTCTTACCCCTGCGGCACCCGGTGGGATCGATCGAGGCTGCGGGGCAGGCCGAAGCACGAGTACAGGCGCGCAAAGCGCCCGCCCTACGAGCAGCTCCTCGCCGAGATCGAGGCGACCAGCTACTGCGCCGTCGGCCGCAAGTACGGCGTCTCCGACAACGCCGTCCGCAAGTGGGTGCGCTTCTACGAGCGCGAACGGGAGCGACAGGCGCGGGAGGCGTCCGCGTAGGGGGTTAGCTTCTCCGTCATGGAGATCGGAGGAGCGTCGCTTGATCCTGAGGTCCGCGAGGGGCTGAGCCGCAGCTGGAAGGCGCTGATGTTCGTCGGCGTCGCGGCGATCGTGCTTGGCTGCATCGCGATCCTGGTGCCCGCCGTGGCCTCGGTCGGGACTGCGATCTTCATCGGCTGGCTGCTGCTCTTCGTCGGCGCGATCCTCGTCGCCGCGGCGTTCTCGGCACCCTCGATCGGCACCCTGGCGCTGCGGATGCTGTGGGCGATCCTGACGGTGATCGTCGGCGTCTGGCTGATCGTCGAACCGCACAACGGCACCCTGACCCTGACCCTGGTGCTGGGGATCTACTTCCTCTTCATGGGCCTGACCCGGACCACGATCGCCTTCATCGCCCGCGGCGAGCCCAACGCCGGCCTGCTCGGCCTCAGCGGCGTCGCCGGCATCCTGATCGGCATCCTCATCCTCGCCAAGTTCCCCAGCTCCGCCGACTGGGCGATCGGACTTCTGGTCGGAATCGACCTGATCTTCGCCGGCTGGACCCTCACCTCAGTGGCCCTGCTCGGCAAAGACCTCGCCAAGCGCGCCTAGAAGCACCCCAGCTTCCTAGACAAAGGCCCTGGCCGGCGGGACCCGTCTCCAGCTGATGGGGGTCACCTGCGCTGGATGCTCGGTAACCCCCACACTGGAGCCACCCGCCGGAGGAGCGCCTTGCCAGGACGCGGTTGGGCCGTCAGCCGAAATGGCCTTTCGGGCGGGTGGCACGGTAGGGGGGACCATGTCTGGGGAAGCTTTAGCTACCGGAAGACATGGTGGGTCCCCTGCCGTGACAGGACCCGCCCGCCGGAAACCTTTGTCCGATAGGAATTAGCTTCCAGAATAGGATTCCGGGGGTGAGTTCCCCCCTGGTTCTCGTCATGGCGGCGGGCGAGGGGACGCGGATGCGTTCCTCGACGCCGAAGATGCTCCACCCTGTCTGCGGCCGGCCGATGGTGGCCTGGCCGATCGTCGCCGCGCGCGAAGCCGGCGCCGGCCGGGTGGTGGCGATCGTCTCGCCCGGGCGGGACATCTCTGCCGGCCTGCCCGAGGGGGTGGAGACGGTCGAGCAGCCGCAGCCCGACGGCACCGGCGGCGCGATCCGCGCGGCGCTGCCCCTGATCGAAGAAAGCGAGACGGTGCTGGTGCTCTCCGGCGACCATCCGCTGATCTCCGCCGCAATCGTCTCCGGCTTCCTGGAGACCCACGCATCCTCGGGCGCCGCGGGGACGATGCTGACGATCGAGCTCGACGACCCCGGCTCCTACGGCCGCGTCGTCCGCGACGCCTCCGGCCAGGTCGAGCGGGTGGTCGAGGCCAAAGCCGCCGGCGACGCCGACCCCGAGCAGCTGGCGATCCGCGAGATCAACGCCGGCACCTACGCCTTCGACGCCGCGCCACTGGCAGCTGCCCTCAAGACCCTCTCCAACGACAACGCCCAGGGCGAGTACTACCTCCCCGACGTCTTCCCGGCCCTGCGGGCGGCGGGCCACTCCGCCGCCGCCCACCTCGCCGACGACCTCGCGGTGACGATGGGGGTCAACGACCGCCTCGACCTCGCCGCGGTCGAGGCCGAGGGCCGCCGCCGCCTGCTCGAAGCGCACATGCTCGCCGGCGTCACCGTCGTCGACCCCGCCTCGACCTGGATCGACGCCGGGGTCGAGATCGCCGCCGACGCCCGGATCGAGCCCGGCACCACCCTGCGCGGCGAGACCGCGATCGGCGAGGGCGCCGTCGTCGGCCCGCTCAGCACCCTGATCGACTGCTCCGTCGGCGCCGGCTCCCAGGTCCTCCACTCCTACCTGGTCGAGTGCGACGTGCGCGGGGGCTGCTCGGTCGGCCCCTTCGCCTACCTGCGCCCCGGCGCCCTGCTCGAGGACGGGGCCAAGGCCGGCACCTTCGTCGAGATCAAGAACTCGCGGGTGGGGGAGGGGACGAAGGTCCCGCACCTCGCCTACGTCGGCGATGCCGAGATCGGCCCCGGCAGCAACCTCGGCGCCGGCACGATCACCGCCAACTACGACGGTTTCCGCAAGAACCGAACCGTAATCGGCCGGGATGTGCGAATCGGCGTTGACACGATGCTGATTGCACCGGTAGAAGTCGGCGACTCCGCCTACACTGGCGCTGGCGCAGTGATCAAGGACGACGTGCCCGAGGGGGCGCTGTCCGTCAGCGAGAACGCGCAACGGAACATCGACGGATACGCCGCTCGCAAGGCGGCCGAGATGCGAGAGGACGAAAACGCGTGAGCATGATCGAGGAGCGCCCCCAGGTGGGCACCGGCATCGACCACGACTACACGAAGCGGATGATGGTCTTCGGCGGCCGCTGCTCGATGGACCTCGCCGCCAAGGTCGCCGGCAAGCTCGAACTCGACCTCGGCCAGGTGACGCTGAAGACCTTCGCCGACGGCGAGGTCTACTGCCGCTACGAGGAGTCGATCCGCGGCTCCGACGTCTTCCTCGTCCAGTCGACCTGCGCCAACGAGGCGGAAGGGATGACCCCGAACGACGCCCTGATGGAGCTGCTGACGATGATCGACGCCGCCCAGGGCGCCTCGGCGCACCGGATCATCGCCGTCCTCCCCTGGTACGGCTACGCCCGTCAGGACAAGAAGTCGGCCCCGCGCGAGCCGATCTCCGCCCGGATCGTCGCCAAGTGCCTCGAGGGGGTCGGCGTCGACCGCGTCCTCACCATGGACCTCCACGCCGGCCAGGTCCAGGGCTTCTTCCACGTCCCGGTCGACCACATGACGGCGATGCCGATGCTGACCCAGTGGTTCATCGACCAGGAACTGAACGACGAGCTGGTGATCGTCTCCCCCGACGCCGGTCGGGTCAAGACCGCTCGCAACTTCGCCCGCCGGATCGGCACCCAGTGGGCGGTGATGGAGAAGGAGCGCCCGGCCCAGGCGGTCGCCGAGATCGGCTACGTCGTCGGCGACGTCAAGGGCAAGACCGCGGTCCTGGTCGACGACATGATCGCCACCGCCGGCACCCTCTGCGCCGCCGCCCAGACCGTGCTCGACGAGGGCGCGGCGCGGGTGATCGCCTGCGCCACCCACGGCGTCTTCTCCGGCCCCGCCTTCGAACGGCTGGAAAACTCCGCGATCGAGCAGATCGTCGTCACCGACACGCTGCCGCTGCGCCCCGGCGCGCCGGACAACATCACCGTGCTCTCGACCGCCAGCACCTTCGCCGACTCGATCCGCCGCATCTTCACCGACGACTCGGTGAGCGAGATCTTCGCCGGCGAGAACCAGCTCTTCTGAGCCCCGGTGGCCGTGGGTAGGCGCGATGCCTAAGGAAGGCCTGCGCATGGTCGGCCACAAGGGAGCCGACCTGATCGCGCCCGGGAACACGGTCGAGAGCTTCCACGCCGCGGTCGAGGCGGGTGTGGACACGATCGAGATGGACGTGCTCTGGCTGCCGGACGCGCACCTGCCGCTGGAGCAGCGCCACCCCCTGGTGATCGCCCACGACTGGGAAGACGCCGAGCGGCGGACGCCCTTGCATCTGACCGAGGCGCTCGACGCCTTCCTCGAGCCGCCGCTGGACCGGGTCGAGATCGACCTCGACGTGAAGCTGCCGGGGCGGGAGGAGGAGCTCGTCGCGGCGCTGCAGGAGCGGGACCTGATCGAGCGGGCGATGATCTCGACGATGGAGATGCACACCCTGCGCCGGGTCCTCGAACTGAACCCGGCGCTGCGGCGCGGCTGGACCTACCCGAAGGTGACCCGCGACTGGACCAAACAGCGCTGGGCCAAGGGCCCGATGCTGGCGGCGATGGTCGCGATGCGCCACCGCCTCCCCGGCCTCGCCGCGCAGAAGCTGCCGCAGTTCGGGGTCGAGGCTATGTGGGTCTACCACCCGCTGGTCACGCCGCGGCTGGCGCGGATCTGCAAGCTCGCCAGGGTCGAGCTGATCGCCTGGACCGTCGACGACCTCCCCCGCATGCAGAAGCTGACCGCCATGGGCGTACACGGCATCTGCTCCAACGACCCCCGTATGTTCAAACAGTTGACGTCCTGAGCCTGCCCTTCTTCACCTTGACCGCCGACTCCAGGTCCTCCTGGGTGAAGCCGCCGACGACCTCGCCGTCGAGGGCGTAGCGGTAGAGGGCGACGCCGAAGATGCCGCTGAGCGCGCGTGAGATCAGCAGCGAGATGGCCAGCACCAGCGCCCCGATCACGACCAGCAGCGCGCCGAGGAAGGAGGCGGAGGACCAGACCACGACCCCACCGACGATCAGCGCCGCCGCCGGCAGCACGCCGAGCAGGAAGATCGCCGCGCCGATCGCGATGTTGCCGGTGATCTGCTGGCCCCAGCGCTCGCGGAACAGCGAGGCCGAGCGCTTGATCGTCTCGAACGGGCCGGTGCCCTCGATCGCGATCACCGGCACCGCGAGGAAGGTGACCAGCGTCCAGGCCATCCCGACCAGGCGGGCGGCGACGGTGCCGAGGGTGCCGCCCTGGTTTTCGAGCAGGCCCATGACCAGGCTGATCGCCGCCGAGACCGCGGCCCAGCCGCTGATCTGGGCGATGCGGGTGCGGGCGACGGCGAGCCCGTCGCCGACGGTCGCCTCCTGGCCGCGGAAGATCATGTCGGCGCAGGCGGCGAGGCCGACGCTGAAGTAGAAGCCGACGAAGCTGAGGACGTAGACGCCGATCACGATCAGCGGGATCGCCCCCGCCGGCTGGTCTTCGTCCCACAGGTACAGCCCCGGGCCGAGGAAGACGATCGCCAGCAGGGTCGTCGCGACCGCGCCGTAGAGCGGGAAGCGGATCAGCGACGGGTGCTCCTTCAGCAGCGCCCAGCTCTTCTTCGTCAGGCCCCAACCGCGTTTGATCCTGCGCATCTCTCCTCCTTGGCTTTTACGGGCGGACCGCCCGCTGACTCAAAGGGTTTCGGCCAAACCCGGCGCGCGCTTGACCCCACGCTCCTCGAAGTAGTCCCATTCCTGCAGGCCGAGGTCGGTCTCGGGCGAGTCGGAGTAGACCCACTCGCGGAAGATCCGGTGCCAGTTGCGCTTCGCCCGCAGCTGGCCGAGGACGGCGACGACGCCGATTTCCATCCGCCGCCCCATCAGCTCCTCCGCCGGGATCGACTCGCGCCGCATCAGCTCGTAGAACTCCGAGCGCGGGTCGTGGGTCGACTCGATGATCTTCATCACCCGCTGCGGGGTGATTTCGATCTCGCGGTCCTCGATGTACCAGCCGCCGACCGCGCCCATGTGCTCCAGCAACCGCTCGGCGTCGAGCTTCGAGGGTTTCTTGATGAAGCCGAGGTCGTGCAGGGCCTGGCGGAACGATTCCGGGTCGTCGCGGGAGGCGGCGTCGAAGGCGCGCTGCTCGAGCAGGATCTGCTCGCGGTCGAGCTTCTTCGTCATCCCGAAGTCGAGGAAGGCGACCCGGTCGTCGTCCATCAGGATGTAGTTGCCCGGGTGGGGGTCGGCGTTGAAGTGCTGGAGGTTGAACATCGCGCCGATGCTGCCGCGGAAGACGATCTCGCCGAAGCGGCTGCGCTCGGAGTGCGGCAGCTCCTTGATCTCCTCGAAGCCCCGCCCCGTGACCAGCTCGGTGACCAGGACGCGGCGGCGCGAGAGCCGGGTCACCACTTCCGGCACGTAGATGAACGGGTGGCCGCGGTAGGCGCGGGCGAAGGAGCGCTGGTTCTGCGCCTCGTACTCGTAGTCGAGCTCCTCCATCACCCGCTCGCGCAGCTCCTCGGCGATCGCCTTGGCGTCGAGGCCGGGGGCCAGCGCCCGGGCGAGGCGGACGATCGTGCCGGCGTTGCGGAGGTCGGCGTCGAGCGCCTCGGCGATCCCCGGGTACTGGATCTTCACCGCCACCTGGCGGCCGTCGAGCAGCTCGGCCCGGTGGACCTGGCCGATCGAGGCGGCGGCGAAGGCCTCCTCCTCGAACTCGGCGAAGAACTCCGAGAGCGGCTCTTCGTCGTACTCCTCGGCCAGCACCTTCTCGACCTTCTCCCAGGGCATCGCCGGCGCGTCGGTGCGCAGTTTCGCCAGCTGCTCCTGGTAGACCTCGCGGTACTCCTCGGGGATGAACTCGGTGTCGATGAAGGAGGCGAACTGGCCGAGCTTCATCGCCGCGCCCTTCATCTGGCCCAGCGCCCCGACCATTTTCATCGCCGTCTCCAGGTGGCGCTGCTCGAGCGCCTCCTTGCCCTGCTCCTCGGAGCGGCCGACGTTGGCGGCTTTGGTGCCGGCGTAGCGGGCGCCCTGGACGCCGACGATCGATCCGAGCTTGGCGGAGCGCCGGATTCGGCCTTTGGGGATCTTGGAGTCGTCAGCCATCCGGGGTGGAAGGGTGTCACAGCCACTGTTCTGCGGCGAGTTCTCTATTCTCTCCCGTCCGATGGCGAGCTCCCGCTCAACCCTGAAAGCCGCACCCCGCGCCGAGTTCGGCTCGCGCTCCTCGCGCCGCATGCGCCGCGAGGGCCTCGTGCCGGGCGTCGTCTACTCGGGCGGCTCGGAGGCGACCCCCTTCCAGGTCAGCGAACGCGACGTGCGCAACGTCCTCAGCGAGGGCGCCGCCCTCTTCGATCTCGAAATCGACGGCAGCAAAGCCGTTCCGGTCGTGATCAAGGAAGAACAGCACCACCCGGTCCGCGGCAACATCCAGCACCTCGACCTGATGCAGGTCAACCTCAAAGAGGCGATCCAGGCCGAGGTGGCCCTCGAGCTCGAAGGCGTCGAGGCCGCCCCGGGCGTGCGCGGCGGCGGCGTGCTCGAGCACGTCACCCGCGAGATCACGGTCGAAGCGCTGCCCGCCGACATCCCCGACAACATCGTCGTCGACGTCTCCGCGCTGGAGATCAACGACACCCTCTCGCTCGCAGCGGTCACCGCGCCCGACGGGGTCACGTTCATGGCCGAGGAGCCGGAGGAGGTCACGATCGTCACCGTCTCGCCGCCGCGCGTCGAAGAAGTCGAGCCGGAGGTCGAGGAGGAGGCCGAGCTGGTCGGCGAGGGCGAGGGCGAGGGCGAGGCCGCCGAGGGCGAGGGCGGCGGCGAGTCGGGCGAGGGCGAGGGCGAGTAACCCCTGTCGCTGTTCCGCCGCCGCGAACGTGGCGAGCAGGGCGACCGCATCCTCATCGTCGGCCTCGGCAACCCCGGGCGCGAGTTCGAGTCCACGCGGCACAACGTCGGCTTCGCGGTGGCCAGCGAGCTGGCGCGGCGCTGGGAGCTGCCGAAGCCGCGGCAGAAGTTCAACGGGCTGATCGCCGAAGGGCGGATTCGGCCGGGGGGACCGCGGGTGGCGCTGCTGCAGCCGCTCACCTACATGAACGAATCCGGCAGCTCGGCCGGGCCGGCGCGGGGGTCGCTGAAGGTGCCGCTGGACCGGGTCGTCGTCATCCACGACGAGATCGACCTCCCGTTCGGCGAGATCCAGGCCAAGCTCGGCGGCGGCCTCGCCGGCCACAACGGCCTCAAGAGCCTCAAACGCGGCCTCGGCGACGCCGAGTTCTGGCGCCTGCGGGTCGGGGTGGGACGGCCGGACTCGACCGATCCGGAGATCGTCTCCCGCCACGTGCTCGGCCGCTTCAGCGAGCCGCAGGCCGAGGTCGAGGCGCTGATCGACCGGGCCGCCGAGGAGACCGAGCGCCTGGTCGAACGAATAGCTTCTGAGGCATGAGCGCAGAGAACGGCGGCACCCCCGAGACGGCGGTCACGAGCTACTCCGTCGACGAGCACGGCATCGCCCTGCTCCGGCTCGAGCGAGCGCAGGCCCGCAACGCGATCGACACCCAGATGCTGCTCGAGCTGCTCGAGCACCTCGCCGTCGCCCGCGGCGACGAGGCGGTGCGGGTGCTGGTGATCAGCTCCGCCGACCACCTCGGGCTCTCGGCGGGCGCCGACGTCAAAGAGCGGCTCGACGCCGAGGGCAAGGTCCGCCGCATGCAGCTCTTCGCCGACCTCTACGACCAGGTCGTCGCCTTCCCGAAGCCGACGATCGCCGCCTGCCACGGGGACGTCGTCGGCGGCGGCGCCGAGATCGCGATCGCCTGCGACATGCGGGTCGGCGGCTCCAACCTGCGGATGCGCTTCCCCGGCGCCGCCCTCGGCGTCCCGGTCGGGCCGGCGCGCCTGGTCACCCTCTGCGGCCTCGCCACCGCCAAGTACCTGCTCTTGAGCTCGCGCACGGTCGGCGCTGACGAGGCGCTGCGGCTGGGCCTCGTCAACCGCGTCGCCCCTGCCGCCGGCACCGAGAAGGCGGCGCTGGAGCTGGCCGCCGGCGTCGCCGCCCATCCGCCGGAGGCGGTCGCCCAGCTGAAGCGGATGCTGCACCAGTGGGACGACGTGGTTGGTCGCTCGGCCGCCGAGGGCCGCGGCCAGGTCGAGTGGCAGCGCAGCGGTCCGGGGTTGCCCTCGTCCGACTGATTAGGGCGTTTGGCCAGGCGTTCTCTCCGTCCGTATTGGCCGGATAGGGTCAGCTTCATGATCTTCCACCGCCGCGTCGCGCTGACGCTTCTCACGCTCCTGCTCGTTCTGGTCTTCCCGGCGACCGCTTCGGCGATCTACGACGTCAACAGCACCGGCGACCAGCCGGACGAATCGCTGAACGGGACCTGCAAAACCGCCGCCAACACCTGCACGCTGCGAGCGGCGATCGAAGAGTCGAACAACTCGGTCAGCGTCGTCGACGCGATCACCTTCGCCGCCAGCTTCAACGGCGAAGACGCCGACCTGATCACCGCCGAAACCGACCTGCCGACGATCACCGATACCTTGAACATCCTCGGCGGGCACTGCGAAACCGAAGCGCCGGGCGGCACCAAAGGACCGTGCGTCCGGGTCGTTCGCTCCGGCGGCGGCTCACTCTTCGTCGTCAGCGCCGCCGACGTCAAAATCGAAGGGCTGGCGATCACGGGCGCGGCGAACGGGATCAACGTGATCAACGGCGCCGACGGCTTCGTCGCCAAGAACGACTGGGTCGGGCTCAACCTGAAAGGCGAAGCCGTCGCCAACAACATCGGGATCCTGCTCGGTCCCGGTGCCGACGAAGCGGAAATCGGCGGCCTAGAAGAAGAAGAACGGAACGTGATCGGCGGCAACGTCTTCGTCGGTCTCGACCTCGAAGGCGCCAGCAAAGCGACGATTCTCGGCAACTACTTCGGCGTTGCCCCCAACGGCACCACCGCCCGCGCCAACATCAAGGACATCGAGATCACCAACTCCGTCATCGTCGCTGACGAAGCGGTGGAAAACGAGATCGGCCAGGTCATCAGCCTCGAAAAACGGGCGACGCAGAAATGCGACGGCGGCTGCAACGTGATCGCCGGCGCGACCACGATCGGCGTCGACCTCGACGGCGACGGCAGCGGCTTCAACGAGGAACCGGCGAGCGGCCCGACCGTCATCCACGGCAACTACGTCGGCCTGGGCGGCAACGGCGAAACCGTGGTGGCGAACGCCGAATACGGGGTCCTCGCCGGCGCCGCCGACAACGTGCGGGTCGGGGGGACCGCCGAAGGCGAGACGAACAACTTCGCCGGCGGCTCCTTCGGGGTCTACGGCGAAAACGGCGACAACCTCGACGTGCTCGCCAACGTGATCGGGCGCGACAGGAGTGGCGCGGCGACGACGGCGCCCTCGGCTGTCGGCATCTTCAACATTTCCAATGGGATCTCGGTTCCGGCCCGGATTGCCTTCAACTCGCTGGAAATGGAAGGCGGCGTCGGCATCGAACAGAAGTTCACTGGCGGTGAAATCACCAACAACGACGTCTGGGGCGGCGCCAACGTCGGCATCCGCACGGCCGGTGGCTCGATCGGCGAAGGCAACCTGATTGAAGGCAACCGGGTCAGGGAAACGACCAGCGACGGGATCCTGATCGAAAACGACTCCAACCTGGTGATCGCCAACGAAGTCAAAGAAGCCGAAGACGCGGGCATCTTCGTCAGGTACGTGGGCGAATTCCCGATCGCCTCGGGAACGACGGGCAACCAGATCGGCGGCGACGAAGAATTCGAAGAGAACGAAATCCTCTTCTCCGGCGGACCCGCGATCAAGATCCAGGACTTCGAAGAAACCAACAACGAAGTCGCCCGCAACCACGGCGAAGGCAACGGCGGTCTCTTCATCGATCTCGTCCCCTCGCAGTTCATCGAACCGAACGGTCCCAACGAAGGCGTCAAACCGCCCGCCTTCTCGACGGCGATCCAGTCGAAAGCCGAAGGCACGGCCGAACCGGGGGCGCTCGTCCGCGTCTTCCGCAAGGCCAGCGCCGAAAGCGGCGAGCTGAGCTCCTTCCTCGGCGAAGCCAAAGCCGACGGCAGCGGCAACTGGAAACTCACTTACGAATCGGCGATCCCGACCGGGACGATCGTCGCCGCGACGCAGACCAACGCCAACGGCGGCACCTCGGAGCTGGCGACGGCGACGAGCAGCGCCGATCCGACCCCGGGTGGGGGCGGCGGCGGTGGCGGGACCGGCGGTGGAGGCGGCGGCAACAACAACGGCGGCGGCAACAACAACCAGGACAAAGTCGCTCCCCAGACCAAGATCCTCAAAGGCCCGCCGGCGAAAACCACCAAGAGGACGGTCAAGTTCAAGTTCAAATCGAACGAGGCCGGTTCGAGCTTCCAGTGCAAGCTCGACAAAGGCAAGTTCAAGAAGTGCCGTTCGCCGAAGACCTACAAGAAGCTGAAGCCGGGCAAGCACGTCTTCAAGGTGCGCGCGATCGACAAGGCCGGAAACGTCGACCCGACGCCGGCGAAGCGCAAGTTCACCGTTCTAGGCTGAGTCCTCCGCGATGAGGGGCAACGCCCTTCAATTGCGGCAATGAATGGGGTAATAGGGCTTTATTGGGGTAATCGCGGCCCCCGATTACCCCAATAGCTTGGTCGGCGCTTCCTCATGGCCGGTGCTTCACAACGCGTTCACGAACCTGGTGCTGGTTCCGACCCTCATTCCGGCTCAATTCAGCGTATAGAGCCAAGTCAGAGAGGGGGTCAACCTTTCCTGGAGCATGTAGGAAGAAGAACACACACGTTTTCCGCGGCTTAGATACAGAGACATGCTTCTGCCGGACGACTCAACCCTCGCCTACATCATCGTCGGCCTTGTCGCGATCGCCAACCTCCCGTGGTTCGGGCAGCGCGTTCTCGCCTTCCTGCGAGACAGGGACGACTATCGGGCAAGTCGTCCCCCCAGCGGCAAGTCATCGACCCATTCTGCGGGGCAGGGACGGCAAGGCGATTAGCCACCGGTCTGCGCTCCCTAGAATCGGTCTCTGCGCGCCGGATCGGTCGATCCGGGCGCTTTGCCTGCCATGAGCCTGCGTCCGCTGATCGACATCGCCGCCGAGAACGAGCGCATCCACGCGCTCGCCGCGCGCGTGAGCGCGGCGAGGGGGGGAGAGGGGGCGAGCGTGCGCGCCTCGACGATGCTGCGGCCGCTGCTGCTGGCGACGCTGCTCGAGGACGACCGCGGGCTCGCCGACCGCCCGGCGCTGCTGGTCGCCCCGGACGACCGCTCCGCCCGCGACCTCGCCGCCGACCTGCGCTCCTACCTCGCCCCGCGGCGGGTTCGCCTCTACCCCTCGCGGGGGACCGGCTACGCCTCGCACGTCTCGCCGCCGCCGCACCTGGTCGGGCTGCGGATCGACGCCCTCGACGCGCTCGGCGCCGAAGCCGACGCGATCGTCGTCGCCTCGGCGACGGCGCTGGCGGAGGCGGTCCCGGACGCTTCGCTGCGCCCGGCCGGGTTCGCGATCGAGCAGGGCGAGGAGATCGCGCTCGACTCCGTCGCCGACGACCTCACCGGCGCCGGCTACGAACGGGTCGAGCAGGTCGAGGAGCGCGGCCAGTTCGCGGTCCGCGGCGGCATCCTCGACGTCTTTCCCGCCACCGAGGAACGGGCGGTGCGGATCGAGCTCTTCGGCGACGAGGTCGAGTCGATGCGCTGGTTCTCGACCTTCACTCAGCGCTCGCTCGGCGACGCCGAGCGGGTCGAGCTGGCGCCGGCGGCCGAGCTCGACGCCGAGCACCGCGAGCTCGCCGAGCTGGCGGCGATGGCGGCCGAGGAGGAGGGAGCCGAGTCGCCGAACCTGGCCGAAGCGCTGCCGCTGGAGCACTTCCGGGCGCCGCTGGAGCTCGTCCCCGACGCCGCCGCGGTGGTCCTGGTCGGCGCCGAGGAGATCGATCCGGCGCTGCGCGACCACTGGGAGGACGTGACCACGGCGATGCACGCCGACGACGCCCAGCACCTCTACGTCGACGTCGCCGAGCCGCTCGGCGAGCGCGCCGCCCTGGCCCTGACCGGCGCCGGCGAGGAGGACGAGGACGCCTTCCGCGCCGCCCGCGCCGAGTCCCCCGCCCGCAGCGTCAAGGAGGCGGAGGGGGAGCTGGAGAAACTCGTCCGCTCCGGCTACCGCACCGTCGTCGCCTTCGACAGCCGCGGCGAGGCCGAGCGCGCCCGCTACGGCCTCGACCGGCTCGACGCGCGCCTGCTCGAAGGCGGCCGCGTCTCGCCCGATCCCGGCCTCTCCTTCGCCGAGGCGCGCCTGCGCGAGGGCTTCGTCAGCCCGGAGCTGAAACTCGCGGTCTACCCCTTCCGCCGCCTCGTCCACCGCCGCCGCAGCGAGGAGCCCGCCCCCGGCGCCGGCCGCGGCCGCCTCGCCTTCTCGGAGCTCCGGGTCGGCGACTACGTCGTCCACGAGGACCACGGCGTCGCCCGCTTCGCCGGCTTCGAGACGCGCGAGGTCGGCGGCGTCACCCGCGACTACCTCTACCTCGAATACAAAGGCGAGGACCGCGTCTACGTCCCCACCGAGCAGCTGGCGAAGCTGAGCCGCTACGTCGGCGCCGGCGGCTCGCCGACCCTCTCGGCCCTGGGCGGCAAGCGCTGGCAGAACATGAAGGCGCGGGCGCGCAAAGCGGCCGGCGCCCTCGCCGGCGAGCTGCTCAACCTCTACGCCGAGCGCCGCGCCCGCAAGGGCCGCGCCTTCCCGCCCGACGGCGAATGGGTGATCTCGCTGGAGACCGCCTTCCCCTACCGGGAGACCGCCGACCAGCTGGAAGCGATCGAGGCGGTCAAGGCCGACATGGAATCGGAGCGGCCGATGGACCGGCTGGTCTGCGGCGACGTCGGCTTCGGCAAGACCGAGGTGGCGCTGCGCGCCGCGACCAAGGCGGCATCCGATGGCACGCAGGTGATGGTCCTGGTCCCGACCACGATCCTCGCCCAGCAGCACTTCGGCACCTTCCGCGAGCGGCTCGCCGACCTCCCCTTCCGGGTCGAGGGGGTCTCGCGGCTGCGGCCGCCGGCGGAGGTGAAAGCGGTGCTGAAGGACTTCGAGGCCGGCAAGGTCGACATCCTGATCGGCACCCACCGGCTGCTCTCGCGCGACGTCCGCGCCAAGGACCTGGGGCTGGTCGTGGTGGACGAGGAGCAGCGCTTCGGGGTCAAGCAGAAGGAGCTGCTGCGCCAGCTGAAACTGAAGGTCGACGTGCTGGCGCTCTCGGCGACGCCGATCCCGCGCACCCTGCAGATGAGCCTCGCCGGCCTGCGCGACATCTCGGTGATCGAGACGCCGCCCGAGGGCCGGCGCCCGGTCCGCACCTACGTCGGCCCCTACGACGAGGACCTGGTCCGCAAGGCGATCCAGCGCGAGGTCGAGCGCAAGGGCCAGGCCTTCGTCCTCCACAACCGGATCGACTCGCTGCCGGAGACGACCGAGCGGCTGCGGGCGCTGGTGCCGGGGGCGCGGTTCCTCGAAGCGCACGGGCAGATGGACGAGCACCAGCTGGAGGAGACGATGCTGACCTTCCTCCGCGGCGAGGCCGACTGCCTGGTGACGACGACGATCATCGAGTCGGGGCTCGACATCCCGACCGCGAACACGCTGATCGTCGAGCGCGCCGACCAGCTCGGGCTCTCGCAGGCCTACCAGATCCGCGGCCGGGTCGGGCGCTCGCGCGAGCGCGCCTTCGCCTACCTGCTCTACCCCTCGGCCGAAGCGCTGACCGAGGAGGCGGCGGCGCGGCTCTCGACCCTCGCCGACCACACCGAGCTCGGCTCCGGCTTCCGGATCGCGATGCGCGACCTCGACATCCGCGGCGCCGGCAACCTGCTCGGCGACGAGCAGTCGGGCCACGTCGCCGCGGTCGGCTTCGAGCTCTACTGCCAGATGATCGACGAAGCGGTGGCCGAGGCGGCCGGTGGGGAGGAGGAGCGCGAGGAGACGCCGGAGCCGGTCCGTCTCGACGTCCCCGTCGACGCCTACCTGCCGGCCACCTTCGTCCCCTTCGAGGCGGCCAAGATCGACGTCCACCGCCGCGTCGTCGCCGCCCGCGAGCCGGGTCGGCTGCGGGCGATCCGGGACGAGCTCGAGGACCGCTTCGGGCCGCTGCCGCCGCCGGCCGAGAACCTGCTGAAGCTGCAGCGGGCGCGGATCGAGCTGGGTCTGGCCGGGGCGCGCAGCGTCGAGTTCCGCGGCGGCCGCCTCAGCGTCACCGGGGTCGAGCTCGACTCCGAGGCGGCGGGGGTGCTGGCCGAGCAGGTCGAGGGCGCGGTCTACGAATGGCGGGAGCAAACCGCCGCCGTGCGGGTCGCCGGCGACCCGGAGGAGCGCCTGGCGGCGGTGCTGGCGATGGCCGCGGGGCTGCGCGAGGCGCGCCGCGCCGCGGAGCCGGCCGCTGCCTGAGCTCCTGCATTAACCCCGCCATTAGGAGTTTTGACTATGCTGCCGGCTTCGTGGGAGCGAAATCGGGGCAGAGAAGGAAACCCGGCGCAGACGACGGGTCCGCGGGCAGGCAGCGCCTGGCGCTGATCCTCTTTGGCGCCCTCTTCGTCCTGCTCTTCGTCGGCTACGCGATCGCGGAGGGCATCAAGCCCCCCAGCGTTCCCTCGGGCGACGTCGCGATCGTCGAGGAAGTCCCCGACGAAATCGGCCAGATCAGCCAGGAGGACTTCGACCGTACGCTTGCGCAGCAGGTCGCGCAGGCGAAACTGAAAAAAGCGCCGGAGCCCGGCAGCGACAAATTCGAAGAACTGAGGGACGCTGCGCTGGGCGAACTGCTGGATCAGATCTGGATCCAGGGAGAGGCGGACGAACTCGGCATCACGATCACCGACAAACAGGTGGAAGACGAACTCGCGACGATCAAAGAACAGAACTTCCCCGCTGAAGGCGCTTACGAGAAATTCCTCAAAGAATCCAAGTTCACCCAGGAGGACGTCGACGACCGGGTCCGCCTGCAGCTGCTGAGCACGCAGATCCAGGAACTCATCGGCGCCGCCACTCCGCCGCCCTCCAAAGCTGAAGTCGCGAACTACTACGAGGCTGAAAAGGCCACCCAGTTCACGACCAAAGAAAGCCGCGACATCCGCACCATCATCAACAAAGACAAAGCGAAGGTCGAAGCGGCGAAGCGGGAGCTCGAAGCCGACAGCTCGCCGGCCAGCTGGAAAAAGGTCGCGGCCAAGTACTCGATCGACCCGACCAGCAAGAAAAAAGGCGGCTTGCAGGAAGGGATCAGCGAAGAATTCGTCCAGGGACCGCTCAGAACGGCGATCTTCGACAGCGCCACGGGGGAACTCAGCGGCCCGGTCAAGTTCCAGCAGAACTACATCCTGATCGAAGTCGTGAAACTGAACCCGGAGAAAGTCCAGACGCTGGCCGAAGCGAAAGCCCAGATCGAATCGACCCTGGGCCAGGAAAAACAGCAGGAATTCTTCTCCGAATTCGTCACCGAGTTCCAGACGAAGTGGCGGGAGCGGACCCAGTGTGCCGAGGGTTACGTGATGGAAAAATGCGCCAACGACAAGGGCGACGGCCGTCCCGCCAACGCCCCGCCGGCCTGCTACGAAGAGGACCCGAAAACCCCGGCGACGCAGTGCCCGGCGCCGGTTACCCCGATCTCGCCGGCGCTGCCGGGGACCGTCACCGAATCGAAACCCAAAGGCGAACCCTTCCCGCAGCGGCCGCTGCCGGAAATCACGCCGGAACAGGGCGAAGAAGTCACCCCGCCCGCCGGTACCCCGCCCACCGGCGAATAGGGCCCTCCTCGCCGCGTGCCGCCGGAGCCGGTGAATAGACTGGCGCGCCCGTGAGCACGATCGCCTCCATCCACGCGCGCCAGATTCTCGACTCGCGCGGCAACCCCACCGTCGAGGTGGAGGTCGTGCTGGAGTCCGGTGCCCGCGGTCTCGCGGCGGTGCCCTCGGGCGCCTCGACCGGCGAGTTCGAGGCGGTCGAGCTGCGCGACGGGGGCGATGCCTGGGCCGGCAAGGGGGTCGGCCGCGCCGTCGCCAACGTCAACGGCGAGATCGCCTCGGCGCTGACCGGCGCCCGCGCCGCCGAGCAGGGGGCGCTCGACCAGACGATGATCGAGCTCGACGGCACGCCGAACAAGGGCCGGCTGGGGGCGAACGCGCTGCTGGGCGTCTCCCTGGCCGCCGCCAAGGCCGCGGCCGCGGATTCCCAACAGCCGCTCTACCGCTACCTGGCGGAGCTCTACGGCGGCGGCGAGCCGCACGTCCTGCCGGTGCCGATGATGAACGTGCTCAACGGCGGCGCCCACGCCGACAACTCGGTCGACTTCCAGGAGTTCATGATCGTCCCCGCCGGCGCCGGAAGCTTCTCCGAGTGCATGCGGGTGGGTGCCGAGGTCTTCCACGCGCTGAAGAAGTCCCTCTCCTCGCAGGGCCTGTCCACCGCCGGCGGCGACGAGGGCGGCTTCGCGCCGAACCTCGACTCCAACGAGGCGGCGCTGCAGGCGGTCCTGGCCGGGGTCGAGGCCGCCGGCTACGAGCCCGGCGCGGACGTCTTCATCGCCCTCGACCCGGCCACCAGCGAGGTCTTCGACAACGGCTCCTACGGGCTCGAGCACGAGGGCCGCACCCTCTCCTCGGAGGAGATGGCGGCCTACTGGGAGGACGCCTGCTCCCGCTACCCGATCGTCTCGATCGAGGACGGGATGGACGAGGAGGACTGGGACGGCTGGAAGCTCCTGACCGAGCGCCTCGGCGAGCGGGTGCAGCTGGTCGGCGACGACCTCTTCGTCACCAACCCGGAGCGGCTGCGCCGCGGCATCGAGCTCGGCGTCGGCAACTCGATTCTCGTCAAGGTCAACCAGATCGGCACCCTCTCGGAGACGCTGGAGGCGATCCGCATCGCCCGCGACGCTGGCTACACGGCGGTGATCTCGCACCGCTCCGGCGAGACCGAGGACACGACGATCGCCGACCTCGCCGTCGCCACCGGCGCCGGGCAGATCAAGACCGGCGCCCCCTCGCGCTCCGATCGCGTCGCCAAGTACAACCGCCTGCTGCGGATCGAGGAGGAGCTGGGCGACGCCGCTCGGTTCCCCGGCTTGAACGCGTTCGTACAACGACGCTCTTAATGCAGGAAAGCGGGACCCGGCCGCGTAGCACCGGGTATGGCAACGCGTGCGCAGGCCGGTCGCACCCGAGCGTCTACCCGTCGCCGTCCGGCCGCCCGCAAAGCCCGCCCCGCGGCGCGCAGCGGCCCGAGCCGGATCAAGTGGGACCGGGTCGGGCGGATCGCCCTCACCGTCGTCCTCTTCGCCGTCCTCTACTCGTACCTGAACCCCTCGATCGACTTCGTCAAGACCTACATGGGGACGACCGAGGCGAAAGCGAAGCTGCACGAGCTGCTCGACCAGAACCGCCGCCTCCACGATCGCATCCAGTCCTCCGAGGACCCGCTCGTCGTCCAGCGCGAGGCGCGGTCGCAGGGAATGGTCGCCGAAGGCGAGACCCCGGTCGTGATCCGCGGCAGCCTCGGCGGGTAGCGGCCCGCTCGGGAGCGTTCCATGGTTGACCTCGGCTCCTACCTCCTGGGAGTCGTCCAGCTGGCCCTGGTCGTGGGGCCGCTCGCCTTCAGCGCCTACAGGCTGCGCCAGAAGTTGCTGCCCACCTGGGAAGGAGCCCCCGCTCGCTTGGTCGAGAGCATCGTCTGGGTGGCGCTCCTCATCTGGCTCTCCGAGCTTCTTGGAGCGGTGGGGCTCTTTTACGCCGGAACCCTGATCGCGGCCTCGGTCCTCACGGGTCTAGCTGCCTGGCTACTGCCGGGGGGTGGCGACGATTCCGAGGACTCTCCCGATAGGGAGAGCCCGGAATCGGAGACAGGACCCGCCGGCCCGGAAACCCATGCCTCGCTGCTCGTGATGGCAGCGGTAATCGCGGCGACGGTATTCAGCTACGCCGTCACCACCCAGCACGCTGTGGACAGAGGGATCTTCAACTTCGACTCGCTCTGGTACCACATGCCCTTCGCCGTCGAGATGGCGCAGACCCACTCCGTTGTGGGGATGCACCACACCGACACGATCTTCACCAACTGGTTCTACCCGCAGAATTCTGAGCTCCTGCACTCCGTCGGGATTCTGCTGACGGGGCGGGACACGCTCAGCCTGTTCCTGAACTTCGGCTGGCTTGCGGTTGCCTTCCTCGCCGCCTACTGCGTGGGTCGTCCCTACGGTCGCGGAGCTGTCACCGCGGTCGCCGCGGCGATTCTCCTCGAGTGCCACACCCTGGTCGTCCGCGACCCGGGGGCCGCCAAGAACGACCTCGCCGCCGCCGCCCTGCTGCTCGCCTCGATCGCGATCCTGGTCGAGGCCTGGAGCCATCGCGTGGTTCCTTTGTCCGGTTATTCAGGACAAAGGAACCACGCGATGGAGCGCTGGGCGCTGGCGGCGGCGGGGCTTGCTGCGGGGCTCGCTGCCGGGACGAGGGTGACGGCGCTGGCGATGGCGGGGGCGTTGACTGTTGCCGTGGTGGTGCTGGCGCCGCGGGGGCGGCGCTGGGCGGCGGCGGGGTGGTGGTTCCTGCCGGCGCTCGCGGGCGGGGCCTTCTGGTACCTGCGCAACCTCGTCGTCGCCGGCAACCCGATCCCCGAGGTGCACTCGCTGGGGCCGATCTCGCTGCCGCACCCGGAGCGGCTGCAGGAGGGGCGGCCGGACTTCAACATCGCCCACTACGCGACCGACACCGGTGTCTGGCGCGAGTACTTCGCACCCGGGCTGCACGAGGCCTTCGGAGCGCTCTGGCCGCTGGTCGTCCTCGGCGCGGTGGCAGCGGCCCTCCTCGCCGTGATCCGCGGTCGCGACCGGATCGTCCGCTGGGTCGGCGCCGTCGCCCTCTTCGGGCTCCTCGCCTACCTCTTCACGCCGCTCAGCGCCGCCGGGGCCGAGGGCGAACCGGTCGGCTTCGGGATCAACATCCGCTACGTGATCCCGGCCCTGCTGGCGGGGATCGTCCTGCTGCCGCTGGAGCGCTGGCTCGACGGGAAGAGGCGCCAGTGGTGGCTGCTGGGAGTCCTCGTTCTCGTCTTCGCCGTCACCAACCGCCCCGACGACGCCCTCCACGACAAAGCGCGCGTCTTCGCCTTCCTCCTCGTCCTGCTCGCGATCGGGGTGCCGGCCCTGCTGCTGTACTGGCGCTCCCGCGGCCCCGGCCTCGCCGCGGTGACCGCGGCCGCCGGCGCGCTGATCGTCGTCCTGCTGGCGATCGGTTACCCCCTCCAGCGCCATTACCTCGAGAACCGCTTCGCCAACGAGGGGCCCGCCGACCAGCAGATCCCCGGCATGCACCTCGACGGCGCCTACCGCTGGGCCCGCGACGTCGAGGGTGCCCGCATCGGCCTCGCCGGGACCACCGCCGGCTTCGCCGGCTACGGCTTCTACGGGACCGACCTCACCAACCGCGTCCGATACCTCGGCGAGGAGGGGCCGCACGGCGCCTTCAACGCGATCCCCACCTGCGCCGCCTTCCGCGCCGCGGTCAACGACGCCGACCTCGACTACCTGGTCACCGCCCCCTTCCTCAACTTCCTCCACCCCGGCGATCCGGTTCCCTCCCCGGAGGCACGCTGGCTCCGCGGAGAAGGGGCCGTCCGCCCGATCCTGCGCAGCGGCTCCGTCACCGTCTGGAAGGTGCGAGGGGAGCTCGATCCGGGCGGATGCGGGCCCCGCAACGCACCCCTCGACGAAATCCCCCAGACGCCGACGACCTGATTGCCGGCGTGCCTGGCGGGGTAACCTCGGCCCCATGCCATACCCCTTGGAGAACGCGCTCTTCCAGTGGGAGGAGGGACGGCGGGCGCTGCAGGCGATCGAGGACCCGCGGCAGCGGCGACTGGCCGACCGGGTGGTCGACGCGCTCCGCGAAGAACTGCGACGGCGGATCGGCCCGACCTTCACCGCCGCGGAGTTGGCCGACCTCTACGGCGAGGGGACCGATTGGGCCCAGCAGGTGGCGATCGACGTTGCGCCGGCGATCGAGGGCGACTCGCAGTTGCTCGCCGACGCGGCCTTCTGGCTTTACCTGCGCGGCGCCGCGGACTTCGCCGGCGGCCGCCAGCTGCCGGTCTAGTTACTCGTCCGAGTCGTCGGAGCCGTTGGACTCGTTGCCCGAGCCCTCGCCCTCGCCGGCGCGGCGGATCACGATCTGGTTGGCCTCGATGCGGACGGTGACGTCGCGCTTGCCGGCCCAGTGCTCGGCGTAGACCGGGTTGTCCTTCACCGCGGCGTCGAGCCAGAGGCCGTAGCCGTCGGTCTCGCCGTGGTCGAAGGTCGCCTCCAGCTCTTTGCGGCGGCCGCGCCCGCCGCGGCGGCCGCGACGGCGACGGCGACGGCGACCGGCGCCGGCACCGCCCTCGGCTTTCTCCTCGCGCTCCTCGTCCTCGTCCTCGTCGCCCTCGGCCTCGGCCTCGGCCTCGGTCTCAGCCTCGTCCTCTTCGGCCTCCTCGGCTTCGGTCGCCGCCTCGATCTCCGCTTCGATCTCGTCGCGGAGGTCGATTTCGCTCGAGCCGGCGTTCTCGTCGTCGGGCGAGAGGTCGTACTGCTTGCGGAACTCGCGCAGCTCGTTGGCGCTGACTTCGAGCTGGTGGGCGATCCAGGCGTCGGTGCGCCCCTGGTGGACCCAGGCGCGGATCTGGTTCAGCTGCGGCTTCAGCGAGCGACGAGCCATCGGCGCGCGAGTCTATTGAAGGAGGGCATCGGTACGCAGAGAGGCTCGGGGCCTAAGCCATCAGGAAGGCGAGCGCCTCGAACATCGCGACCACGACCACGATCACGGTGGCGGTGAGGCAGACGGCGAGAACGCTGAAGCGAACCTTCCCCTCCTGCTCGACGCGGTTGATTTTGCGCGCCCGCGACCGGTTGGCGGCGCGGCGGCGCAGCTGCTCGCGCCGACGGCGCTCGAGGTAGGTCTCCTGCTCGAAGGCCGTCTCGAACTGGGAGATGCTCTGTCGCATTCTCATAGGGAAGGGGCCCTGGGGCCAGCGGGCACCGTAGCAAAAGATCTTGCAGGGCTCACGATTCGCTCACAAATCAGCAGGCGCCCCAAAGGCCCCGCCCGGCCCGCGAAGCCGCGATCTCAAGCCGTTTCAGCCGTCCCGCGAAGCGGTCGTCGGGAGGGATGGTGAGGGTACGGGCCAGCCCCCGCCGGACCAGCTCGGCACTGACGAAGCGGTCGCCCAGGTAGACGTAGGCGAGCAGCCGGCCGTAGACATCTCGCCGCTCGACGTCGAAGACCAGCTTCACCCGGCGTCCCTCGACCAGGCGGTGGTTGAAGCTCGATGCCTGCGGGCCGAAGCACTGCACCGGCTCACTGGGCTTGACCGTCTCGGGCGTGTCGACGCCGATGTAGCGGACGTCCTCGGTCTTCCCGTCCAGCTGCACCTCGATGGTGTCGCCGTCGACCACCCGCGTAACGTAGGCGTAAGCGCTCCCCGGCTCGTCGCGCCCGAGCTCGTCCCACGACTCCCACGGCCGCAGCAGCACGACGGCGATGAGCAGGAGCAGCAGAACGCTGCCCCGCCCGCCCGATCGCATCTTCGAAGTGGCGCTGCCTTACGGCGTGCGGCGCACGTTGGAGAGCAGCGTCTCCTTGATCTGCTCGATGATCGCCAGCGCCTCGTTCCACTCGCGCTGCCAGACGTTGCGGCCGAAGATGACCCCGGAGCCGCCGGCCTGCATCACGTCGCGGGTGTTGGTGAGGACCGTCTCGTCGTCGGTCTTGGAGCCGCCGGAGAGGACGACCAGGGCGCGGCCGGCCGACTCGACGCACTGGCGGATCGCCTCGGTCTGGTCGACTTCCATCTCGTTGTAAGGCGCCGGGGCGTCCTTGTCCTTGGACGGGTCGATCTTCGGCATGTTGAGCTTGACCACGTCGGCGCCCATCTCCATCGCCATCCGGGCGGCGTAGTCGATCGCGTAGAAGGAGTTCTGGCCGCCCTTGGCCTCGACCGCTTCGCCGCGCGGGTAGGACCAGACGACCAGCGGCATCCCGTAGCGGTCGCATTCCTCGCGCACGCGGCGCAGCTGGGCGAGGTCCTCGTCCTGGCGCGGGGAGCCGACGTAGAGCGTGTAGCCGATCGCGTCGGCGCCGAGGCGGACGCCGTCCTCGACGCTGGCGTTGCAGGTCGAGAGCGCCTTCGCGGAGGAGGGGAGGTCGGTCTTGCCGTTGACCTTGAGGATCAGCGGCACCCGGCCGGCATAGTCGGGGTAGTACTTCTCGGCCATCCCGATCTGGCAGGCGAGGGCCGAGTAGCCGGCCTCGGCGGCGAGCCGGAACTGGTAGTCGGGATCCTTGGAGGCGGGGTTGGGGAAGAAGTCACGCGGGCCGTGCTCGATGCCCTGGTCGATCGGCAGCAGCATCAGGGTCCCGTTGCCCGGGCCGAACTCGAACAGGAGGCGGTGCAGGCGGGCGCGTTTGCCCGGCGGCAGGACCTCCAGCAGCGATTTCTGCTCGGTCAGACTCTTCAGCTCCACGTCAGTTCCTCCTCGAAGTTTGGGGTCCCCGCAGTATGCCATCGGCAACCCCCGGGGCGCTGCGGCGGCCGCACTGCAATGGGGAATCGCACGGCTGGGGGTATCCTCGGACCATGAGTGAGACTGAGCTCAGCGTCATTTGCAAGAACTGCGGCTCCGAGGTCAGTCCCTACGTAACCGAGTGCCCCTACTGCGGGGCGCGGCTGCGCAAGCGGGCGCCGAAGCTGGAGCGCCGCGGCGACGCGCTCGAGGCACGGGAGCCGCGCCGGCGCCGGCGGCTGTCGCGGCCGAGCTTCGCCGTCTCCACCGGCCGGCCCTACGCGACGATCGCGGTGATCCTCGGCTCGGCGATCCTGCTGCTGGTCCAGAAGGCGACCGGCTACGGGCTGATCAGCTTCGGCGGCCTGATCTTCCCGCTCGAGGGCGAGTGGTGGCGCTACCTGACCGCCCCCTTTGCCTATATCGACGTCGGCTACCTGTTCGTCGTCGCGCTGGCGCTGGCGATCTTCGGGACCGGGCTCGAGCGGCGGCTGGGGACGGTGCCGACGGCGGTCCTGCTGCTCGCCTGCGGCTGGCTGGGAATGGTCGCCGCGGGGGTTGCCGCCGACGCCCAGGACAACCTCCTGACGGTGGTCGGCGGCGGCAACGGGATGGCGCTCGGCGCCCTCGCCGCCTGGTTCGTGATCCGCCGCGCCGAAGCGCGGGGGACGATCGGCGACGACTACGACTGGATCGGCGTCGCGGTTGCCGCCGTGGTGCTGATCCTGCTGCCGCTGTTCGCCCCCACGGCGGACTTCTTCGCCGGGATCGCCGGCGGTGCCGTCGGCGCCCTCTGCGGGGTCTTCGCCACCGCCTTCGGCCGCTCCGATTGAGGAAGGCCACACATCGCCCGGCGTCGGCGGGCTAGGCTCTGGCCGTGCCCGACGAGCAGGAGCTCGAAGCCGCGATCGAGCGGCTGCTTGACCCGGAGCGTTTCTCCGCGGCCGAGCGCATCGTCGCCAACGCGGCGCCGCAGCTGCAGAAGGTCCTCGCGGCCGCGTTGGCGGAGGGCGGCTGGTTCGGCGAGCCGCACGAAAACGAGACCCTCAAGGCCGCGACCCTCCCCGACCCGGACGAGCGGATCGCCGCCGTCCGCGCCCTCCTCGCCGAGGAGGCGAGGATGGGGATGATGGTTGGGGTCGCCGTCGGCTGGGCACTGAAGGAAGAGTTGAGCGAGAACAGCGAACCGGGAGGAAAGAGCTGATGGAGATCAAGTTTCACGGGCAGTCGTGCTTCGAGCTGAGCGACGGGGACGTCACCCTTCTGGTCGACCCGTTCCTCAAGCCGAACAATCCCGCCGCCGTCCACACCGCCGAGGAAGTGGAGCCGACCCACATCGCGATCTCCCACGGCCACGCCGACCACATGGCCGACGCCGTCCCGGTCGCCAAGCGCACCGGCGCCCACTGCATCGCCGCCGTCGAGCTGGCGGAATGGCTCAAAGGCCAGGGGGTGGAGGCGCTCAGCGACCCCAACCTCGGCGGCACGGTCAGGTTCGACTGGGGCTGGATCAAGCTGGTTCCGGCCTGGCACACCAGCACCCTCCCCGGCTCCGCCGAGGCCCCGTTCAGCGCCGAGCACGGGACCGCGATCGGAACGGCGATGGGCTTCGTCATCAACATCGGAGGCCAGACCGTCTACCACTCCGGCGACACCTGCCTGTTCAGCGACATGAAGCTGATCGCCGAACGCAATCCGATCGACATCGCCCTGCTGCCGATCGGCGGCCACTACACGATGGACCGCCACGACGCCGTCGTCGCCTGCGAGTTCGTCGGCGCGAAAACGGTGATCCCGATGCACTTCAACACCTTCCCGCCGATCGAGACCGACGCCGAGGCCTTCAAGGCCGACGTCGAGTCGCAGACCTCATCGCAGGTCGTGATCCTCGAGCCCGGCCAGACCCACAGCGCCTGAGCGCCCGACCCAATTCAGCGTCCGCTGAAAACGCGCCCCTATAGGGGCTCAAATTCAGCGAGCGCTGAGTTTGGCTGGAAACTGGCCAGGCAGCCAGGGCGGTGCTAGGCTCGGCCGAGTAGCCGCAGGCGAGCGAGGAGAGGTAGCGATGGAGACCAAATCGGCAACGGGGACGCAGTCGCGGACCGAGCGCTCCGACTTCCAGGCGACCGCGGATCCGGCGCTGCAGGAGGCCGCCGACCACACCTCGGAGGTGAAGCTGCTCAGCTACGCCGAGCTCTACGACCTCTGGGAGCGCCAGCAGTGGCAGACCCAGGAGCTCGACTTCAGCCGCGACCGCGAGGACTGGCACGAGCGGATCAGCGAGGAGGAGCGGTTCCAGCGCATGTACGGGCTCTCCTCCTTCTTCATCGGCGAGCAGAAGGTGGCCGAGGAGCTGGGGCCGATCATGCGGGCGGCGCCGACCGAGGACCAGAAAATCTTCCTCTGCACGCAGATCGCCGACGAGGCCCGCCACGTCCGCTTCTTCGAGCGCTTCTACCGCGAGGTCGGGGTGCTGGAGTCCGACCAGCTCAGCGAGATGCTGAGCGAGACCTCATCGCACCTGAACGAGAAGTTCGGCGCCCTCTTCGACGGGATGCTGAAAGAGCGGACCGACCGTCTATCCAGCGAGCCGGAGGATGTCGAGGCGCTGGTCGAGGCGGTGACGCTCTACCACATGGTCATCGAGGGCATGCTGGCCCTGACCGGGCAGCACTTCATCATGGACTTCAACGAACGCGAAGGGACGCTGCCGGCCTTCGTCGAGGGCTTCTCCAACGTCGCCCGCGACGAGCACCGCCACGTCGCCTTCGGCTCGGTCTTCCTGCGCGAGAAGGCGCGCGAGGACGACCGCTGCAAGCAGGCGATCCAGCGCACGCTCGAGCAGGCGCTACCGCTCGCCGACGGGGTCCTGCAGCCGCCCTGGGCGGAGGACGCCGGCGACGACTTCGAGCTGTTCGGCTACTCGCTCGAGGAAACCCGCCAGTTCGCCGGCACCTGCCTGATGCGCCGGCTCAAAGTGATCGGGCTGTAGTAGGGGTTACTTCGCTTCGCCAGCCGGCGCGGGTTCCGCTTCGGGCGCCGGGGTCGGTACCGGCAGCGGCACTTCCACGACCGGGGGCGGCGAGCTGGGCGGCGGTTCGCTGGGCGGGGGGCTCGAGGGCTGGGCTTCTTCGCTCGGGGGAGGCGGGGACGGGCTGCTGCCGACCGTCACCACCACGGTGCCGGTGCCGCCGTGGGCGCCGGCGACCTCGCCGGAGGGTTTCGCGGCGGTGATCCCTTCCTCCTCGGAATCGCCGATCGTCACTTCTTCGCCGGCGGCCGAGCCGGCGGCTTCTTCGTCCTCAACCGGGGCGGGGGCGGGCTGCGGTTCCTCTTCGGTCGCGGCGGGCGCCGGCACCGGAGGCGCTTCGACTGCTTCCATCGCCACCGGCTTCGCGTGCGGCTCGACCGCAGGCGCCGGGGCGGCGGCGACGATCTGAGCGGGCGGCGAGGACGATTTGCTGTCGGCCAAGGCGGAAACGGCAGGCGAGGGATCGACCGGCGTCGAGGTCGTCTGCTTCACCTCGACCGCGCCGGCGGTGAGAACCGCGGCGGTGACGACGCCGGCGACCGCCTTGGTCCCGAGCGCGCCGCCGAGGGCGCCGAGCCCGCCGGCGGCCGAGCTGCCGCCGATCGCGGCCGCCGCGCCGACGCCGCCCATCGCGCCAGCTCCGGCACCGGCCGCGCCGGCCCCGCTGGCACCAGCTGCTCCGGCTCCGGCTCCGCCGCCACTGAGTCCGAGCTTGGAGAGGATGAAGCCCTTGAAAGCGAGCAGCGGCCCGATCGGCGAGAGCGCGGCCAAAGCCTTGTCGGTGGAGCGGAGCTGGCTGCGGAAGTCGGCGCACTCCTCGCACTCGCGCACGTGGCGGCGTACCGGCGCCGAGGCCTTGCGCAGGCCCTCGGCCGCTTCGGAGAGCTCGACCCGGACCTCGCCGCAGGTCAGCAGGCGCGCCTGGCTGGCCTCGGTCAGCGAGATCCGCGCCCGCACCAGCAGCGACTTCACCGAGGGCACGGTGGTGTCCATCGCGGCGGCGATTTCCTCGTAGGAGAGGGCGTCCATCTCGCGCAGCAGCAGGGCGGCGCGCTGAGTCTCGGGGAGTTTGTTGACGTCGCTGAGGATCTGCCGGAACTCCTCGCGGTTGTGGACGCGCTCGGCGGTGGAGGCGGCGTCGACCTCGGGGACCATGTCCATCGTTTCCTGCGCGTCGGCCTTCGGCTTGCGCAGGTAGTTGAGGCAGCGGTTGCGGGCGATCCGGTAGAGCCAGGGGCGGAGGTTGATCTCGCGCTCGTCGGCCAGCATCGCTTTGTAAGCGTTGACGAAGACCTCCTGCAGGACGTCTTCGGCGTCCTCGGTCGAGCCCAGCATCTGGCGGCAGAAGCCGAGCAGGCGGGCCTGGTAGCGGTCGACGATCGCCTCGAAGGCGCCGGGGTTGCCGCTGCGCGCCATCGCGATCAGCTTCTCGTCGCCCTGCAGTTTGAGCAGGGGAGAACGGCGGGCGAGGAGCCCGCGGCGACTGGCGTGAGTTAGGGCGGATGCCTCCAAGATCTCTCCCGGGCGGAAGGACGGTTCCAGGACTACAGACACGCTAACAGGGGCCGAGTTGCGCCCCTAGAACATTTATTGCCGTTTTAGGAACCTGGAAAACCTGTAGGAGCAGGAGAAAAAGTGAATGCCCGGGGCGGGACTCGAACCCGCAAGCCCCCGAAGGGGCAGCGGCTTTTAAGGCCGCCGCTTTTGCCAGTTTCGCCACCCGGGCCCAGCGATGGTAACCCGCGAATGGCCAGCCAGCCAATAGTCTGCGGCCATGGCTGAGCACGGCGGCAGGCTGGTCGCGAAGGCTTTGAAGTCCCGCGGGGTGGATCACCTCTTCACGCTCTCGGGCGGGCACCTGTTCTCGATCTACGACGGCTGCAAGGAGGAGGGGATCTCCCTCGTCGACGTCCGCCACGAGCAGACCGCCGCCTTCGCCGCCGAGGGGATCGCGAAGGCGACCCGGAACGTCGGGGTGGCGGCGCTGACCGCCGGGCCCGGCGTCACCAACGGGATGAGCGCGATCGCCGGCGCGCAGGCGAACTACTCGCCGGTCTGCGTCCTCGGCGGGCGCGCCCCGGAGCTGCGCTGGGGCTCCGGCTCGCTGCAGGAGATCGACCACCTGCCCTTCGTCTCGCCGCTGGTCAAGTCGGCGGAGACGGTCAGGGACCCGGCGCTGATCGCCGCCGTCACCGCCGCCGCCCTCGATCGCGCCGCGGCGGCGCCGAGCGGGCCGACCTTCGTCGACTATCCGCTCGACGTCGTCTTCACCGAGGCCGAGGTGGAGATCCCCGCCCTGCCGGACACCGGCGAGGCCGGGCCGGCCGACGGGGTGGAGGAGGCGGCGGCGCTGCTGGCCGCGGCGGAGCGGCCGGCGATCATGGCCGGCACCGGCCTCTACTGGGGCCGCGGCGAGGAGGAGCTGCGAGCGCTGGCCGAGGCGCTCGGCATCCCCGTCTTCCTCAACGGCCTCGGGCGCGGCTGCCTCCCGGCCGACCACGAGCTCGCCTTCAGCCGGGCGCGGGGGGCGGCGCTGCAGGGCGCCGACGTCGCCCTGGTGGTCGGAGTGCCGATGGACTTCCGGCTCGGCTTCGGCGGCAGCTTCGGCGAGGAGACGAAGATCGTCCGCCTCGACGTCGCCCCGAACGCGCTGGTCGCCAACCGCGCCCCCGAGGTCGACCTGGTCGGCGACGTCCGCGCCACCCTGGCGGCGCTGCGCGAGGCGGCGGCCGGCGAGCCGCGGACGAGGCCCTGGCTGGAGCAGCTGCGCAGCGTCGAGAGCGAGAAGCGGGAGGCGGAGCGGGCCGAGCTCGAGGACGAGCGCTCGCCGCTGCATCCGGTCCGCGTCTACAAAGAGCTGAACGAAGTGCTCGACCGCGACGCGATCGTCGTCGGCGACGGCGGCGACTTCGTCTCCTACGCCGGCCGCCTGATCGAGACCTTCGAGCCGGGCTGCTGGATGGACCCCGGCCCGTTCGGTTGCCTCGGGGCCGGACCGGGGCAGGCGATCGGGGCCAAGGTGGCCCACCCGGACCGCCAGGTCTGCCTGCTGCTCGGCGACGGCGCCTTCGGTTTCGCCGGCATGGAGTTTGACACGATGTCACGTCACGGTTTGGGCGTGGTCGGGGTGATGGGCAACAACGGCATCTGGGCCCTGGAGCACCACCCGATGAAGTTCCTCTACGGGTACTCGGTGGCGGCGGAGCTGCAGCCCGAGACCCGCTACGACCAGCTGGTCGAATCGCTCGGCTGCGACGGGATCCTGGTCCGCGAGCCGGGGGAGCTGAAGCCGGCTCTCGAGCGCGCCTTCGCCTCCGGGCGGCCGACGCTGGTCAACGTCCTCACCGACCCCGAGGTCGCCTACCCGCGCAAGTCGAATCTGGCTTAGGAGCTGCCAGAACGAGAATCGGCCGCCTAGGGGGCGGCCGATTCAGGTGGCCCCTCAGGACGGGCAGGGGTACGTCTTCAGGGACCTTTATTTATTTGGTGGGCCCAGACGGCGGGAGGCGCCATGATGCGGCAATCGCCTAAGCCCTATATACCGGTCGCAAGGTGGAGCGAACCCCAACTCGTGCCCGGCTCATCCAGTATGTACCCGGGAGTTCGTGAGTTCTATCGGCCCTGGGGGAAATTACTCAGAACCAGGTAAATAGAGGTACTCACTTCTAGTTTTTCTTGAGCGCGACTGACCATTCTGTCCGCTCTGGACAAGACAGTCTGTCCAGTTAGTACCGCGATCAGTTTCGAGCGGTGGGGGAGCCCTAGCGGCGGCTTGCCGCGGCCAGTGCCGTGCCGTAGAGGATGTCGTGCTCGGAGACCGTGATCTCCTCCAGTCCGAAGGCGCGCATCGTCTCGACGAGGATGACCACGCCGGCGACGATGTTGGGCGCGCGGTCGGGGTGGAGGCCGGGAATCTCGACCCGCTCCGCGAGGGGAACCGAGGCGAGGCGGGAGAGCATGCGCTGGATCGAGGGGAGGACGAGGACGTGGCCGTGCACGCGCGAGGGGTCGTAGGGCTCGAGGCCCAGCTCGACCGCGGCCAGCGAGGTGGGGGTGCCGGCGACGGCGATGCCCTGCCGGGCTTCGACGCCGGCGCCGACGGATTCCTCGATCAGGCCGCGCACGTCGGTGGCCAGCGCTTCCAGCTCGCCGGCGGTTGGTGGGTCGCTGGCGATGTGGCGCTCGGTGTGGCGGACGACGCCGACCTGGAGGGAGTCGTGGAAGGAGACCTCGCTGCCGCTGCCGACGACCAGCTCGGTCGAGCCGCCGCCGATGTCGAGGACCAAGGTCGGTTCGGTCGGCAGGGCTTCCGAGGTGGCCCCGAGGTAGGTCGAGCGCGCCTCCTCCTCGCCGTCGAGGACGCGGGCGGAGAGCGCGAAGCGCTCCCGCAGCTCGGCGACGAAGGCGCTGCCGTTGTCGGCGTCCCGCACGGCGCTGGTCGCGATCGCGTCGACGGTCTCCGCCCCCAGCTCCTCGATCAAGCCGATGTAGCCGCCGATCGCCCTGCAGACGTCCTCGATCGCCTCGCTCGCCAGCCGGCCGGAGAGGTCCACGCCCCGCCCCAGCCGCGTCACCGTGCTGCGCCGCTCCAGCGGCGAGACCCGCCCATCCTCCACATCCGCCACCAGCAACCGCGTCGAGTTGGTGCCCACGTCGATCACCGCGACCCTTTTCGCCCCTTCAGTCACCCGGCCACTCTAGAGGCAGCAGCCACCGCGAAGACCCCTGCGCAATCCACCCCAACCACCTCCGAAAATCCTCGCCTGCAGGCCCAAATTGCTACCATCGACAGTCCGCCGCGGGGTGGAGCAGCCAGGTAGCTCGTCGGGCTCATAACCCGAAGGTCGCGGGTTCGAATCCCGCCCCCGCTATAGGACGAAAGCCCCGCAAATGCGGGGTTTTTGTTTTGTCTGGGAACGTAGACAACAGGCCGCAAAAGGCCTCTGGGGCAACGCCTGGGGCAACACGAGGTCTGAGAGGGGTCGATCCAGCCCTTGAAATAGGGCTGCCGGTCCACCTACGGTTGCCGCGAAATCGAAAAGTGCCCCGACCGCGAAAGAAAGGCGGGATGCCGGTAGTAGGGGACTAGAGGCTATCCTGCGGCTGCGCCCTCTGATGACGTTCAAGCTGCCGAAGTCCCCGATCGGTTGCGAGAAGATTGTCGCTGGCCCTCTGGCTCAGCGACGGCCTATTGCTCGTACTGGGAGCGTGAGCTGCGGGTCCTTCGCGGCTTGGCGATGGGGACGCACAACACGGCTACGCAATCCGCGACGCCGCGGCTCGGGAAGGACCGTTGCGCCCATGTGCCGCGCTGCGCGAGTGAGATCGAGAAACAGCAGCGACTCGTCGGGGATGAGTTCCTCTTCAGGATCGCTCGGATGGAGCCCAAGGACCTCGATCAGTCGCTCTCCCACAGCCCGAGCTACGGGCGGAGGTGCCGACGCCCCAACCTGATGGAAGCCATGCCACTTGGTCGCGTTAAAGCCAAACCAGTCTGGGAAACCCTGAAGCCGTGCCCCCTCCCGGACGGTGATGACCCTGGGTTGGGTGGGGTGAAGTGGCCGCGGCCCGGTGAACGATCCGCGGTCGCGTCCAGTCCCGGCCCGAAGCGTTCGGGCGAGGCCATCCGGATGCAAACGATAGAAGCGAGACACAGGCTCTGCCGTCCCGGGTTCGGTCTGAGTGAACCGCAGCACCGAGCCCATCGTGTGGGCAGTAGCTTGGGAGGCCGTTAGAACATCTGGATTGACTCTGCGCCTCGCCGAAAAACCGATTGCCCTGTCCGCCATGAGGTCGAGAGCCCAACGGCTGGGCGCTTGCCAATCTGGGTCTTTCTTCATTCGATCGCCGGTGCGGAGCTCGACGTAGTCGCTCGGGTTTGGCAAGTCGCCGATGGCATCCCGAACCGTTGGTCCAACTGGAAGCCCGTTGCGAGGCATGACTGGCAATCCGGCGGGACGTCGATGCACGGCAATAACTTTCGCGTTGGGGATAACCGGAGCCTCGGTTTCGTCCTTCGTCCCGACAACCCATACCCTCCGCCGCGTCTGCGGCACTCCGAAGGCTGCAGCGTCGAGATTCCAAATTTGCGGCGTTGCGTATCCCTCGTCTGATAAGCGTCTGATCGCCGCATGGAACGAGGTTGCGTTCGCCTTATTGAGGATTCCCGGAACCGCCTCCAGTGCATATGCCGTGGGCTGGACGGTTGCCACCACATCGACAAAGCGGTCGAGAAGCTGCCGGCGATTGTCCCTCGGATCCCGGCGTCCCCCGACGGAAAATGCGGAAGAGGGGAGACTTCCTGCTACGACGTCGAAACTCGAAGCCTCAAGCTCGTTTAAGGCGTCGGGGTGGATTGGGGCGCAGACAACATCGGCGTTCCCAAAGTTCCGTTTGAACGTAGCCGCATGGACTGGATCGGACTCCAGCGCAGCGTCGATGGAAAAACCCGACTGCTCGAAGCCCAGCGCCAAGCCGCCAGCCCCAGCGAAGACATTCAGGAGGCGTGGTCGATGCTTCATGGTCAACGCCAAGCTACTAGCCGAGCTGGACGTCGAGTCGCCGAAGGAAGGTGCATTATCCCACTGTGGGGGAAATGGCCGATTTGGTCGTTCTCGGGGCGGGGCCGGCTGGTCTGTCTGCCGGTTTGGCCGCGCTCGAGCGGGGGATCGATTGCGTCGTCTTTGAGCGTGGGGAGACAGCATCGATCCGGGACCGGTATCGGGCCGAGGACCTAGTTTCCGGCGTCGGCGGCGCCGGGCTCTATTCGGACGGAAAGTTCTCGTTTGCTCCTTCCGCAACGGCGCTTTGGGAGCTCAGGCCGGCAGTAGCGCTGCGCGAGGCCTACGAGTGGGTGGCCGACCAGCTGGACGAGCACGGCCTTTTCGCTCCTCCGTTTCCAGATGGGGTAGGCCAGCAGCACGATGCGGCGGCTGGACCCCTAAAGCCCTACCCCTCGCAGTACATGCCGTTGGAGGACCGGATGCTCTTGGTCGGTTCGCTTGCCGAGCGCCTTGGCGAAAAACTGGTCGTCCGCTCAAGCGGGAGTTTGGCGGGCACGGAGGCCGGCGTTATCGTCGAAACCGAGACTGGTTCGCTGGGCGCCAGCGCGGGGATCATCGCAACGGGCCGCTTCGGCCCGCTCGACGGCCTCACGGCGGTGCCTCGCTGCTTTAGGCGGGTGGAGGTGGGGATGCGGGTTGAGCAAGGGGCCGACTCATTTGCGCTGGACAACGGCTCTTTTGGCGAGCTGTTGGATCCCAAGTGGGTTCTCGCGTCCCCAGACGGAAGATTCGAGTGGCGGACGTTCTGCTGTTGTCGAGGAGGCGAGGTGGTTGAAACCTGCTTCGACGGGCTTGCGACGGTTTCTGGCAGAGCCGAAGGGCCGACGACTGGCCGATCGAACTTCGGGCTCAATGTTCGCTTCGTCGACCCTACGGAAGGGGTCGACGCCCTGGAGTTTGTGCTCTCAGCGGCAAGGCAGCCCGCGCTCGAAGTCGCGGCTTCGGAGCTTCTCGACTCACCCGAGTCTTGTCCTGTGGCTGAGCGACTGGGGGCGAATGCCTCCGGTGCGCTCGCGGCGGGTTTGCAGGCGCTTGGAGAGGAGGTTGGGCTGAGCTTTCGTGGTGCAACCTTGCACGTCCCCGCCTTGGAGGGCGTTGGCTACTATCCCGATGTGGATGACACCCTGCGAGTCGCAAAGTCGGTCTGGGCTGCGGGCGATGCAACGGGGGTGTTCCGGGGGCTGGTGCCAGCGCTGGTTTCTGGCCGCATGGCCGCGATGGCTGCTTCCGACGCGTTGGCTTCCCAAGGATGACTGAGCCCGAAACCACTCCCATCGTCTTCACCGCGCAGTCGAAGCGACATTTCTACTGCCGAGAAGCGGTGTGCGAGTTCGTCTTCGCCCGCAGCGCGATCCCGGTCAACCCTTTTATGGCGTTCGGCTACTTTTTGGCCGATCGCTCCGACCGCGACGCGATCCGGGCCGCAAACGACGCGCTGGTCCTTCGGAGCGACGCCCTCTGGGTCTTCGGGCGCGACCTTTCGAACGGTGTGCTGAAAGAGATCCACCTTGCGGCCGAACACCAGAAGCCGATCAGGTTCTTCTCGATCGATGACCGACCGGAGCGGATTGAGGAGCTTCATCTCGAAGCGCTGCGCTTCGAGGATGAGGTCCGCAACAAGTCGGGAGAGAGGCGCAGCCGCCTGCTCGAAGACCTGAAGCTGGTGCTCCCGCCTTCGACGGTCGATCGATCCCTCGCGCTCGATCTGTGAGCACCGCCGCGCGCCGGGAGGCTCGCGCGCTTCCTCCCCCGATCTATCTTCATTTCCTGGATCGCGAGCTTGGACAGGCGTTTGAGTTCAGGCTCGATCTCCCGCTCACGCAAGAGGCGCTGTCGGCCTTGGCTTTGGGAACCGCATCCACTCTGTTCTGCTCGATGTCCGCGCTGATGGAGAACGAGGGCCTGGAAGGTGGCTTGGAGATGATCGAGGATCTCGTCTCCTCAGACATCCTGCTGCCGCAAAGCACCCACCCGACTTTGAACACGTTCTTGGAGTCGCGCCGCGAGATGTATGCGCACGATCAGGAGCGCTATCCCCGCTACTTCGGCGGCTCTCTCGGCGGTCTCGCAGGTTTGGAGCCTCGGTACGTGCCCGGTTCGACGACGGAACGACTCCACGAGCGCCTGGTCGTCTGGACGGGGGGCGCTTCGACGATACCCGCGGTCAACTCTCTGCCTACGGATGTCCGAAGGCGAATGGAGGACATCGTCGCCGAGGAGTTGAGTCGTCGCGAAAAGAAGGCGATCACCTACGCAATGTTCGCCGCGGTGCTGGTCGGAGATCCTTCCGGCAAGGTGGTCGAGCGGACGGTGCGCCAACGCATCTCGATCGAGTACACGGATCACCAGCGCTCGCCTGTCGGACAGCTAGCCACCGGCGTTGGAGGCGCGCTTGAGCCGCTTGAGCGAGTCCTCCAGCCAGAGTGGCCGTTCGAGCGTGACGTGCCCATCGTTCTAGCGCTTCTAGAATCGTCGGGCTTGGCCCCCATGCTGTCGGGCTGGCCAAGGACCTTGTGGCAATCGGTGTTGCCCCTGCGCGGTGGGCCAGGCCACCTTGGCCTCGTATCCCGAATCCAATGGATCGCCCGTGCCCTCGACACAGCAACCTCGGGGCCGGGTACGCGCGGCCTCCGTCGACAACAGGCAATCTCGGCGATCAAGGCGGCCACCGCACTGGCTCAACCGATCGCCGCACGGGATCCCGAGGACTTGCTCATCGCTGCCCAGAGAAATCTCGACGGCCTGGCGGCTCGCCTTGAAGGCCGTGGCTTCCAGACCTACCTGGAGCAGCATGTCGACGCCCTCGAACCGCTGGAAGCTGACGTGCTCCTCATCGTCGCGACCGACGTCGAGGAAATTTGCACCTTGAGAGAGTTCGGATTTCCGCCCGGAACTTCCCCCCGTCCCCACCCGCGCGGGCAGCAGATCTACCTAGAGTTGGGCACTTTCTCTGGGCAGATGGTCTTCCTCGTCCGGTCGGAGATGGGATCCGCAGGCGCCGGCGGCAGCCAGTTCACGGCTGACGACGCGATCGCCGCGCTTCGACCCGATTGGGTCCTGATGCTCGGCATCGCCTTCGGCGTTGACCCAGCCAAACAGAGCATTGGAGATGTGCTGGTGCCCGAGGAAATCATCTTCTACGACCACAAGCGGGTGGGGACGGACAAAGGCGGTGGTTCGGAGATCAAGTATCGAGATGCGCCGGCGCGCCCTGATGCCGCGCTCCTCAAGAGACTGAGATATTCCAAGCGGGACTTCCGCCAGGCGCGGGTGGAGTTTGGGCGCCTCCTAAGCGGCTCGGAGCTGGTCGACAACGATGAACATCGTCGCCTTCTCGTCGAACGCGCCGCCAATGGAGATGCGATTGGCGGCGAGATGGAGTTACGCGGCGTCTTCGACGCCGCGAACCGACGTGGTGGCCGCTGGGGTGCGGCAAAGGCGATCTGCGATTTCGCGGACGGAGGAAAGAAGGTCGAAAAGCGGGCGCGGCAAGAGCGAGCCGCGACCAATGCGGCCCGCTTCGTAAGGCATACGATCGAGAAGGGTCTGCTCAATTCAGCTCCCGACTGATCTGCCGTGTGCAAGTTCGACGGCTATCTCGGCAGCCTCGGCGAGCGAGGTGGCCTGGGGTGCCCCGCCGAGCTCCGCATAGAAACGCAGGTAGCTCATCTTCGGGGCAGAGGGCGGAGCGCCAAGAACCGCCTTCCCCGAGTCGTGCCAGATTCCCCACTCGAGATTGCTGGTGAGGCCGGGCAGGTCCCACAGGGCCCGAGGAATCCAAAACAGCAGGGCGTCAGCCCGCGACATCGCTTCGTGCTCCCACCGCCTCTGCTCGTCAGGATCAGAGGTTGCGCCTAAGCGGAGACGCGGTATGACGATGGGACCGTGGAATCCAGTCCGGCGAATCTCTCGCACGGCGTCTCCGTGCCAACTGGCCTCGGCCGCCTCCCGCGGCACTGGCCCCGCAAGATAGATGACCGGTGCTGAGGAGGCCGGGATCGGCTCAAGCGCGTAGACGAGGCTCTCGTTCACAGGCTGCGCAGGGTCTGGCCGACCTGCTCGGCCATCTCTTCTATGGGCGTGTGGGTCCAGAAGCGCAAGACCATCCAATCTGCGCTCCGGAGGGCGAGATCGTTCCTCCTATCGCGGGCGACATTCGCGTCGAGTTTCGTTTTCCACCAGTCGGCATTCGCTTTCGGTTTGGAGCCGTGCTCAGGGCACCGGTGCCAAAAGCATCCGTCGACGAATACAGCGAGCTTCTGCCGTGAGAAGACTACGTCTGCCTTGCAGCGCAGCCCTGGCAACGGCGAGGCGTGTTTGCGAAACCGAAGGCCCCTTCGATGAAGTGTGGACCTTAGCTCTCGCTCGATTGCGCTCTCCGAGCGATTGCCAATCATCACCTTCCGAGCAGTCGGCGATGACGGGGCTGGAGCCAGCGGAACGGATGGAACCTCGATGCTCGCGGCGTCCATCTCCGAGCGCATGGCTCAGCTACCGTGGCTGTCTTTCCGCTTAAGCGGCATCGGCGAGCTCAGTCGACGCTTCCAACAGACGTTTGGCTGCACTGCGGCCGCCGCCATTGGCGACGCGCAGGAGGTCCGGATCGCCGAGCTTCATGCGTTTCTCTGACTCGGGCTGCTCGCGGCTCCAGTCAAACGCCCCCAGAACCTGCGCGGCGACGGCGTGGGCTAGGGGTGGGGGAACCGCGTTCCCGACCTGACGGAAGCCATGCCACTTCGCAGCAGTTGGACGAAACCAGTCCGGGAAGCCATGCAGGCGCGCGGCCTCTCGCACTGAGATCACTCGGTCATGCTTGTAGTGGATTGGCCGCGGGGCGCTGTAGCTGCCGCGGTCGGGCGCGGTGCCGGCGCGAAGGGTGGGGGAAACGCCCTCCGGATGCAGACGAATGAATCTGCTGATCGGCTCTCTCTGGCCCGGTGGCGTCGATGCGAACCGCTTGATCACGTCGACTCCATGGGAGGTGCGCATCGAGGCCGATAGGCGAGAAGGGCTTCTGCGCCTCGGCCAAGAGAGGTCGGCGGGATCGGTCGCTTCCCCCCTCAACTTGCGTGCATATTCGGAGGCGTGGCCTTGCATCTCCTCGCGATCTGCCTCGGTCATGGCGACGACATCAGAACCCCATAGCTCGGAGTAGCCGTCGAGGTCAGGGAGGTCGCCAAGCGCGTCGACCGTGGTCGGGCACGCTGGCAGGCCGATCGGCGTATCTCGGTGCCCGAGCTCACCTGCGCGGGGAGCTGTTCCCGGGATACGCGGACGCCCCGCAGTGGACGCGGCCGGCAGTTCGACAGCGACTTCGTCTCTGGTGCCCACGGCGATCAAACGGCGCCGGTCTTGCGGTGCACCAAAGGAGCTCGCGTTCAGCACGCCTGATGCGGCGATCTCGTAGCCGTCCTTCTTCAGGCGGTCCCTCATCCAGTCGATGACCAGCGCCGAGTCGGCCCCCGGAAGGGACCGTTTTGCCATCGCGGGGACGTTCTCCAGCACCCAGGCGGCCGGGTCCAAGGCGGCTACCAGCCTGGCGTACTCCTCGACTAGCCGGTTCCGCGGATCTTCCGGATCGCGAAGACCGCCGACCGAAAAGCCTTGGCAGGGCGGGCCGCCGAGGACTACGTCTACTCCTTCGTCGGGCTCCCGGCCATGCTTTCGCAGCCCCGACGCGACGGCCTCTTTGAGTTGTTCGGCGGTGAGGGTCCGGGCATCGGCTTCGACCACTTGGCACATCGGGAAGTTGAAGCGATGCGCAGCCGCGTGGGCTGGATCGAACTCGATGGCGCAGACCACGTCGAATCCCGCCTGCTCGAAGCCGAGCGTCATGCCGCCCGCGCCTGCGAACAGGTCCACCGCGACTGGCCTAGGCATCGGCCCATTGCCGGCGGACGGCGGGTTGGCTAGCAGACGACAGAAGCATGAACTGCCAATTCTGTAGAGATGCTGATCCGGATGTCGCCACCTCTACGGTAGCCGCGTCATCGGCGGCCGAGCGGCGTTACAGCGGGAGCGGAACCGAGGGATACCAGCGGTGGAGCCGGCCGTAGGCCTCGCATTGGTCCTTGGGGACGCCGCGAATCTCGGGCGGTCGCCCTTCCTGGATGCTCCGGTTGAGTGCGATCACCTCCCGGGTCGAGAGTTGTGGCACGGAAATGTCGAAGAACTCCTCCCCTCCGCGAAACTGCTCATGTCGGCGAAGCGTCTCCATCGCGACGGCGATCTCCTCGCTCTCGTCTGCCACGAGGCCCGCCCAAAAGGCCATCGGCGAGCGATCCTCGTAGCGCAGAAACATGAACTGCTCGATGGTTGCGGAGTCCTGGCGTCCGGCGGCCGCGCCTTCCAGTCCCTCGACGAGGATTCTCCGCTGGACTCGGGGCAACCCCTCCTTCCCCAGGTCATCCTCGCTTATGTCCCCAGGGACTTCTCCGACGGTGCGCTCAAGGGCTTCGATGCGTCGGTCCTCGCGATCGGGGTGGCAGTTGAACGTCGCCGCGACCACGCTGCCGACCGGGATCTCCTCGACCAGGAGACGCAGGTCTTGGATCGCGCCGCTGTCGAGCTTTGAGGTGTAGTCAAGCCAGGCGATCGTCGGCCGGGCGAGGTCGATCTCGTCGCCGCGCAGGCATTCGGAGGCGGTGTCGAAAAGGAGGCGGATATCCTCGAAGGGCGCGTTTTCTACGAAGCGGTCCTTCGCGTTCGTGTTGCGCTCGATGCTGACCATCTCGCGCACCCCGACCTCCCGCCTCATCAGCTCGAAGTCGACGAACTGCCAATGGCCGAAGCCGACGTATTGGTAGTCCTCGAGCGGTCGCAGGAGCCTGAGGCTCCGCAGCGCGTCGCAGAACATCAGTCGTTGGATTCTCTTTGCGGGCCTGAATGCGTACGGCGCCTCGGGCAGCCGTGCCTCCCCGACCGCCTGCTCAGTCGCCATAACTGCTGTCGACCTCGCGCCGCATCCAATAGGCGAAGGAACGCTGCCCGATCTCCGATGGCCTGTCGGTCTCCATCGCTTCGCTCGCCTTCTCGAAGGCATCCGAGGAAACCGAGTAGGAAATCCGCTTCGCGTCGGCGACGATTTTGGGCGGCGGAGGCGGTAGCTCGAAGGTCCGCCGCTCGTCGAGGCGCTCAAGAGCAGCTGGCCGCGAGTTCTTGACCGCGGCTACAAGCGGCCGATCCTCGGGCGGGCGTTGCTGAACCTCGCGTTTGACGCGGTTCATCACCTTGACCGTCTTGCGGAGCGCGTCGACAATGTGCTTGCGGGTCTGCTCCCATATCTCACTGTCCTCGTCGACATCGGTCTTCGAGGTGTTCCAGGGCATTGCGGCGCTGTCCCCGGAGAGGTGGACGTAGCCGCGGAAGCTGCGGAATTGAGGGTGGAAGCGCGGTACCGCGTCTTCCGCCCACCCGGTAAGTCTGCTGCGGTCGGCAAAAAGGAGGGCGCGACCGTTGCAGAAGACGTACCAGCCGGCCGCGTCGAGGCCAGTGAAGAGCTCGGGGTCGTCGGTGTCCTTCTCCTCATCCCCATCCTCGGAGGCAGCCAGGCCGGCGGCGATCCCCATCTCGACCTCTCGGCCCTCGGCGTCGATGAGCGTTTCGGAATAGGAGATCGGCTTTAGCGTGTCGGAGGCCAGCAGCACGGGCGGGCGAGGCTGCAGCGCCCTCTCGTTCACCTCAATCGCGAGCCCCTGCTGGAGGGCCAGGGCATGGCGCATCGCGATCTCGCGGAGGACCCGCGATACAAACGCCGGCTGACCGAGGCGGGCCGTCGAGGATGGGAGGAGCTTCCGGCATTGAAGGACGGTCCCTGGGCCATCGAGATCGCCGTCGGCGTCCTCGAGCGGGAAACTCCAGTCGTCGGGGTCGGCCTCGTCGACCCACCAGTCGACATCTACTTCCACTCGCCAGGCGTCGCCGTTCGTCCGGGAAGATACGGCGAATTCCCGACCCAGCTTGAAGAGAGCGCGCTTCATCCCGACGCCGAACTGCCCAACCTCGCCCGGGGTGCTCTCCTGGTTCTGGTGGCGGCCGAACTTGAAGGCGTAGGTTTCCGCGTGCTTGCGCGAGAAGCCGCCGCAGGTGTCGGAGATCTCAAAGGTCTCGGCGTCGAGCCGCATCTTCACGGACAGGCCCGCGAAGCGCGACTCATCCTCCTCGTCGGGCCGCAGCCGCTTCGCGCCGTCGATGCTGTTGTCGACGAGGTCGATGATCGCCGGGGCGAGCTCGATGTCCCGCGTCAGCATGTCGACGAAGAATCGCTTCTCCGGTGACGCATCGACCCGTCCCGCCGCTACTCCGTCTGGCATGGCGGCAGGCTATAACGCTCGCACCAGAGGAGGGAGCGATCTCGATCATTCAAGCATCCGTCCGGTGGTTCGGAGACGATCGAAATCATGGAGTCGCTGGACAAGATCGACACCCGGCGTCACGACACGATGGCAATCATCGACGCGGCCAACGCCTTCGGCTCGCTCTCTGAGGCTGAGGCCGACGAGTACTTCGGTCCGTGGGAGTACGCTGGCATCGAGGACGCGCAACATCCACTTTCGGCGCTCCTGCCGGAAGGCCACAACGCCGTCTGCGTCGTGCGCGACCTCGATGGAAGCCTGAACTTCCTTTGGCAGGAAGAGTCCACCTCTGAGCGCTGGCTGATCGGGCCGCTCTATCGGGAGCATCTTCGCGACATTGAGGAAGTCGAAGAACTGCTCGAAGGCGACCCCCGCTGGCTGGTCGACAATGGCATCCCTATGTCGCCAGACGAACTCGGCGCAGTCCTCGACGAACTGCCCGAGGCCCCTGGTCCCGTTGTGAGCTTCTAGCCGACTGGATTTTCTGCTGGGGCAACAAATGGGGCAACACGCCCCACAGATTCCAGCCGATCTCAGCCGCCCTGGATCTCATGAAAACCGCTCTAGAACGCGCCCTACGGTGCCCAGCGGAGCGAGAGGCTCAATCTCATAACCCGAAGGTCGCGGGTTCGAATCCCGCCCCCGCTATAGCTTTAGTGGAGCACTGGAGGCTGACTCCACGGGAGCGTTAGGTCCTTACTCACTGAGCATTCTTCTAACGTCAGCCTCAAGGCCCTCGCAGACGATGTCTGCTTCATGTGCAAATTTAGATATCGGCCCAATCGCTTATTGAGGCCGGGTCAAACTCGCACAACCTCTACGTCGTCGAAGCTGGAAAAATCGGAGTCTTGGGTGAGGACCGCAGCTCCGTGTTTCATCGCCGTCGCGGCTATCCAGGTGTCGTGGCGACGTAGTCGCCGGCCACGGGAGCGCTCGGCGGCTGCGATGCGGGCGAAGCAGCTCGCGACCTCGGGGCCGATCGGCAGCAGGGGATAGGTGGATTGCACTCGGGAGAGGGTGGAAAGGCGGCGGGCGCGAGCGTTTGGATCATCTGCCCGTAGGACCCCCAGCTCCAGCTCGGCGACGGTAATTACGGAGACGGCGATCTTCTCGGGAAGCTCTCCGAGTTCACGGCCCGTCTCCTGGGCAATGAAGACCGAGGTGTCGGCGACCGCTTTGCTCAATCGTCTAGTACTGCGCCGCGGACATCGTCGAGATCATCAAGCAGGCCAGGGTCGGCGGACGCCTCGTTCACGATCCTCCGCAGCTCAGAAGAGGGAACCCAGGGGTCGCGCTTCTCGACGTGGGGAACGATGTCGGCGACCGGCCGCCGATTGACGGTTAGCGTCAGTCGCTCTCCGGCTTCCAGCTCCGCGACGACGCTCGAGGTGGAGTTGCGGAGCTCGCGAATGGAGACATCACGGGTCATGTGCACGACTGTAGCACCAGCTGCTACAGGCGACGATCGTCCCCGGTTCGGCGCAGCGCCCCGACTCAGCGGGGCGCTGCTGCCGTGGGGGTGGGGCGGCAGGGGAAAACGGGGACATCTGCACGGTGACACTCTCAACTCGAGGGTCAAGTTGAATCACGATCCTGTAGTAACAACTATGCGGTCTGGCGCCGGGCGCCGAAGGTCTTGCCTGGCGCTCAACTTAGGATGTCGCTCCGATGCGGCACCCCCTTCGATCACCCCTCGCCATTGCCCTGATCCTCAGCGTCGCGCTTTTCGCCGGCTGCGGCTCCGGCGGCGACTCGCCCACCTCGGCAAGCGGGTTGCCGGAGGAAATAGTGATCGGCGCCGCGATCGCCAAGAGCGGCTACCTGGTCCCCTACGACGCCAACATCGCTGCGATCGAACAGCTGGTCAAGGAAACCAACGCCCGCGGTGGCATCGACGGCTCCAAGATCCGCGTCGTCTCGGTCGACAACCACTCCGAACCCCAGCAGCAGCCCGTCGCCGTCCAGGAGGTGATCGAAGACGATGCCGACGTCCTGCTCTTCAGCTGCGAAGCACCGATCGCCGCCGCCGGCGCCCCGATCGCGGAAGAACACAACAAGCTCAACTTCACCCTCTGCAGCAGCGAACCCGGCTACGGCCCGCCCTACACCGGGCGACTCTCCTTCAGCGCCAACCGCAGCCTGATCAGCGAGGCCGCCGCCCGGGCCACCTTCCTCTGGGAGCGAGGCATCCGTCATCCCTTCGAGCTGCGCGACACCTCGATCCTGCTCGGCAGGATCGACCAGTTCGGCTTCCAGAAAACCTGGGAACACCTCGGCGGCAAGCTCGCCGGGCAGGTCGACTTCAAGAACGAAGACCTCTCGATCGCCTCCCAGATCGCCGAGATCAAGCGCTCCGGCGCCGACGCGATCAACATCAGCTCCTACCCGCCGGGGGGAGCCTCGGCGATAAAGCAGATCCGCGCCGCCGGCATCGACCTGCCGATCACCACGCCGAGCGCCTTCGACGGCACCTTCTGGCTGAAGGGCGTCCCCGACACGAGGAACGTGTACGCGACGCTCAACGGCTCCGCCTATGACCCGGCCGATGCCCAGACGGCCAAGCTCTTCGAAAGGCTGAAGCGCGCCGGAGTCGACACCGACGTTTCCGGCAACCTGCTCGCTTCCTACGCCGCCGGCCAGCTGATCCTCGACGCGATCCGCGAAACCGGCACCACCGACGGCGCCAAGCTCGCCACCGCCCTCGAGGCAAAAGCACACCCGACGGTGATGGGACCGCTCAGCTATACGAGCGACGATCACTTACCCTCGGGACCTTGGTACATCTACGAATACCCAGATCGCGAGCCGAAGCTCCTCGAGCGGGTCGAGCCCGCTTACGTACCCGACTACGAACAGTAGGCCGTCCGGTGAGTTGATTGGAGCCGGAGAAACCCGCCTCGGGGGGCCGCCGCAAGACATCGGGTCGCCCCAAACGGCCCTCTGTGATCGGTCTCGACGGGCTCCGCCGGCCCGAGCGGGGCGGCCAGGTCCCCCTCTACTACCAGCTCGGTGAGATCCTCAAGCAGAGGCTCGAGGGGGGTGGCTGGGAGCCCGGCACCTTGTTTCCCTCCGAGCGCGAGCTCGAAGAGCACTTCGGGGTCTCACGCGCGGTCGTTCGCCCGGCCCTCGGCCTGCTCGAACGCGACGGGGCCATCTACCGCCGGCGCGGCTCGGGGACCTACGTCGCCGAGGCGAAGCGCCTCGTGCCGATCAGGGGCTTGATCCGCTCCCTGCTGGAAGATCGGTTCAGCAACTCGCAGGTCGTCGTCCTGCGCATTCGCCAGCAAACGAATGACCAGACGATTGCCGACTTCCTCGACGTCTCCCCCGGGGAGACCGTCGCTCAGGTCACCTCGATGCTCCGCATCGACAAACCGATCTGCCTGCTCGACTCCTTCTTCCCCGTCGAGCGGGTGCCCTGGCTGCTGGGCGCCGCGGTCGCGCTCAAAGGGGGCGAACAGCCCACCCTCGGCGAGCCGCTGAAGCTCTCCCGGATCGACGTTTCGTTCGAGGGCTCCTCCTGCGGGCCCTGGACCGCCAAAATCCTCGGCGTCCGCACCGGCGACCCGGCCCTGGTCGGCCGGCTCCTCCAGTACGGCGCTCCCGCGGGCCAAAGCCGCGAGCGCCCCGTCGAGCTGACCCGCATCGTCGCCCGCAGCGACATCTCCCACTTTCACTTCGAGGCCACCGGCTCGCTGACCTGACGGCCCGCGGGGCGGCGCTCAGCCCGCCGCTGCGCCGGCTCGAGTCGAGCGCTCGGCGAGGGCCCGGCTCACGAACTCCACGAACGCCTGTCGGTAGGCGAGCGTGAACTTGTCGGCAGGGGTGTGGACCTCTGCGCTCAGGTCCAGCGGCAGTTCGGGCGGCTCGACTTTCGAGATGACCGCCACGTCCTCGGCATAGATGCCGGCGTCGTAGGCGATCACTTTCTCGAGGCGCTCCTGGTCGAAATTCTCGAGACCCGCCTCGATCCAGTAATGCGCTGACTCGGTCGCGCTGATGGCGCGTGCGGCGTGAAGCAGGCAGCGCTCGCCGTCGTCGGTGAACATCCTCGCCGAGGTGAAGTTGGGCGCGATCGTGTGGTAGCCCATTTCTCGCAACGAGCCCCATGCCGCGCTGGCGCCATCTCCCCATTCCATGTTCCGGCGGAGGGTCACCTCGATCCCGTTCCTCTCCGGCATCAGCGGCTCGACCTCCGCCGGCTGGAACCCGAGAGTCTTCTGGTGGACGAAGGCGAAGTGGGAGACGTCGCGGAAGTTCTCGATCATCAGCCCGAAGGCGACCGGCAGCTCGAAGGGGGTGCCGTGACCCCAGGTCCACTTGTCCGGGTCGAACCACGGAACGTCGGGCACATCGGTCAGCGGCTCCTCGAGCGTCGTCCAGACAAGCCCCCACTGCACACGGCACGGGTATGACGGGATCCGGGCGAGCGGTGGGATCTGACGCTGATCGGCAAGCGAGGGAATCCGCGTGCAGGAACCGTCGCCCGCCCACTCCCAGCCGTGGTAGGGGCACTGGATGCTGTCGCCGCAGACCTTGCCCATCGAGAGCAGGGCGCCACGGTGGGCGCAGCGGTCGGCGACCACGGCCGCCTCGCCGTTCTCGGTCAGGAAGACGGCGAGGGGCTCCTCGAGCAGGACCGCGCGCTGGGGTCCGTCCTCGAGGTCCTCCAGCCTCGCCACGGGCTGCCAGCAGTGGCGCAGCGCCAGCGCTACGTCTTCACTGCTCGGCGGCATGGAAGAGTGATCGTCAGTCATCTCTTTCTCCGACAACTTATAGCTGCCTCCCCATGTAAGCACGCAGGAGCGCGGGGTCGCGCTGCAGCTCCTCGCGCCTTCCGCTCGCGCGGACCTTGCCACCGGCGAGCACCAGGCTTCGCTGGCAGAAGTCGATCGTCCGCGCCGCGTTCTGCTCGACCAGGAGCATCGTCGCTCCCTCCGCGCGGAGTTCCTCGAGCAGCCCGTACACGACGTCGATCATCTTCGGTGCGAGGCCAAGCGAGGGCTCGTCGAGGATCAGCAGCCGCGGCTTGCGCAGCAGCGCGCGCGCCACCGCGAGCTGCTGTTGCTCACCGCCCGAGAGGCGGTCGGCACGCTGTCCGGCTCGCTGCCGCAGGATGGGAAGCCGCTCCAGGACCTGCTCCATCGTTTCGCTCCCGTCGCCTGGTGCGGCCAGGCGCAGGTTCTCTGCCACGGTCAGCGTGCCGAAGATCTGACGGCCCTCGGGCACCAGCGCGATTCCCAGCCTTGCGATCTCCTCCGGCGCAAGCCCGCGCAGGGACCTGCCTTCGAAGCTGATCTCGCCGGAGCTCGAACGCGTGAGGCCGCAGATCGCCCGCAAAAGCGAGCTCTTGCCGGCGCCGTTGGGGCCGACGATGCCGACCACTTCCCCCTCGCCGAGGCTCATCTCGATGCCGTGGAGAACCTCGACTCCACCGTAGGCAACCCTCAGTCCACGCAGCTCAAGCATGTGCGCCCGCCACGTACGAAGCGCCGAGGTAGGCCTCGACCACGGCGGGATGGGCCTGGACCTCCTCGGGGCTCCCGATCGCAACCGTCTCGCCGTCGTCGAGCACCTGCACCTGCGAGCAGAGGTCCATCACCACGTTCATGTCGTGCTCGATCAGCAGGATCGCGCAGCCGAAGTCCTGGGTCACCTCGCGGAGAATCGCCACCAGGTCCCGGCGCTCCTCGTCATTCAGCCCGGCCGCGGGCTCGTCGAGCAGCAGGTAGCGCGGCCCGGTGGCGAGGGCGCGGGCAATGCCCAGCAGCCTCTGGTTCCCCGGCGGCTGCAGGCCGGCGGGGCTTTGCGCCTGCTCGCCGAGGCCGAGGCGCTCGAGCACGTCTGCGGCGACGCCCACGGCTTCCCGCCGGCCGACCCCGACGCCCATCGCACCCACGGCGACGCTCTCCACCACGGTCAGCCCCGCGAAGGGGAGCGCCGCCTGGAACGTGCGTCCGAGGCCCGCCCGCGCGAGCCGCGCCGGCGACCAGCGGGTCACGTCGACTCCATCGAGGAAGACGGCTCCGGAATCGGGGGCCTGGAAGCCACTGAGGACGTTGACGAGCGTCGTCTTGCCCGCGCCGTTCGGGCCGATCAGCCCGAGGGTCTCGCCGGGAGGCAGGGCAAGCTCCACTCCTCTCAGCACGTGCAACCCGGAGAAGGCAAGGGAGACTTCCTCGGCGCGAAGGCTCCCAGCCGATCCTCGAGCGGACCGTGGCCTTGCCTGGTCCGTTGCCGCCACCGCGGGCGACGTCGACGGAGCTCGAGAAGGCAGCCTGCGGCGGATCGGCTCGAGCTCACCCGCCTCGCGGCCACCGCTCAGTCCCTCCGGCAGCGCGACCATCGTCACCAGCAGGATCAGGCCGAGGCCGATGGCGGCCAGCCCCGGCGTCGCGCCGATCGAGATCAGCCCGAACGCGCTGGCGCCTGCCTCGACGTTGCGCAGCAGCTCGTTGACCGTCGCCACCGCGAGGGTTCCGACGACCGCCCCGAGGACGCTGCGAGCGCCGCCCACGACCAGCATGGTGATCGTCGTCACCGAGGCGGCGAAGTAGAAGGTGTCAGGAGAGAGGACCCCGGACTGCTGGACCGCCAATGCGCCGCCGATCCCGCAGAGCATCCCGCTGATCGTGAACGCTATGAGCCGCTCCCGCATCAAGCCGATGCCGATCGAGCGCGCCGCCACCTCGTCCTCGCGGGTCGCCTGCAGCCGGTAGCCGCTTGCCGACCGCTTGAAGGCGAGCGCCACGACGACTGCCACGCCGGCCCAGAGTCCTGCCGTCTCGACGTCGGTGGTTCTCGGGATGCTCACAAGCCCGCTGCTTCCACCGGTGACCGGGTCCCAGTTGGCGAGGACGTTGTAGGCGACTATCAGGAAGGCGAAGGTCGAGATCGGAATCGCCAGGGTCGAAGTCCTCATCAGGGGCCAGCCGACCACCCCGGCCAGCAATCCGCTCGCCACCGCGGCGATCAGAGTGGAAAGCAAAGGGCCGAGCTGGGCATCGGCGATCAGCTTTGGCAGCTCAGGCGTCTGGAAGGCCGTGAAGGTCGCGGGGATCGTGAGCAGGGCTGCGAGATACGCGCCGCTCGCCGCAAAGCCCAGCTGCCCGAACGAGTAGACGCCGCTGTTGCCGATGAAGACCTGCAGGCCCAGGACGATGATCAGGTTGCAGAGGATCAGCGTCACGGTCTCTTCGAAAGAGGGCGTGCCGCTCGCCCCGACCGCCACGGTCAGCACCACCAGGACGAGCGGGACGACCAAAGAGATGGCCGCGGAGGCCGGGGAGCGCAGTCCTCGGCCGCTCATATGCGCGCCTCCCCGGTCGCCGCGCCGAGCAGTCCCTGCGGCCTCACGATCAGGATCGCGACGGGAAGAGAGAAGACGATCGCGTCGCGGAACGGAACCAGCCCGTCCGGCAGGTAGGTGCCGAGCAGCGATGAGAGGACCCCGAGCACGAGCCCGCCGACCACGGCGCCGGAAATCCTTCCGAAGCCGCCGATCACCACGGCGATGAAGCCGACCAGCACCGGAGTCAGCCCCATCGTCGGAGAGACCTGACCCGTCTGCATCACGATGAGCACTCCCACGGTGGCCGCGAGGGCGCCGCTGATCGCGAAGGCGATCGCGATCACGCGGTTGGCGCGGACGCCGAGCAGCCGGGCCATCTCGAAGTTCTCCGCCGCCGCCCGCATCTCGAGGCCGATGCGAGTCCGGTAAAGCAGCCATCCGAGACCTAGGAGGACAACTACGGTCAGCGCCAGGGTGAGGATCTCGAGGTTCGGTATCGAGAGGGCGCCGACCTGGCTCGATTCGCTCAGAAGCTCAGGGGCCGCCACCGACTGGGCGCGGGCGTCCACCGCCGCGCTGACGACGTTCTGCAGGATGGTCGCCACGGCAAGCGAGGTGACGAGCTGAGCGGCCAGGTCGGCGTTCCGCACGGGGCGGAAAGCCACCCGCTCGGCCAGGACCGCGATCGCGATCCCCGTGGCGAGGGCGGCGCAGACCGCAACGGCAAACGGCAGGCCGGCCAGCACGTAGAGGGCGTAGGCGGGCAGCATGATGAACTCGCCCTGGGCGAAGTTCATCATCCCCATCACGGTGTAGATCAAGGTGACGCCGATGGCGATCAGCGCGTAGAGGCCACCGAGGGCCAGTGCGTCGATCAGGCTTTGAGCAAGGTCGGTCATCGGCTCGCTCTCGGCAAGAGCCGTGTCCCTCGGAGCATCCCCTGTTTGCGTCGTGTGCCGATCGGTGCCTCTCGTCCAAGACTGACACAGGAGGCCAGGGCGGGGACGGGGTCCGACAAACCAGCATGTAGACCTTCCAAATCCGCTACGAGCGCTCCGGGAGGTAGGTGGGGAGGACCACTCCGGAGCCGAACCGCTCGACGTCGTTCAGCTCCATCCGGACGGTTCCCCGGTCGCCGAGCACGTGGACGTTTCCCTCGCCCCAGACGAGCGGGTTCAGGTGGATCTCGTATTCGTCGATCATGCCCTTCTCGGCGAGGGCGTGGGCGAACTCGCCGCTGCCGTCGAACGGGGGAGCGCGGATTCGACGTTTCGGGCAGGATCGCGGGCATGCGGTTCACGCGGGCGGAGCTGGAGGCATTCCGGGGCCGTGAGGTTCCCGATCTCGTGGGGCCGGATCTCAGGCTGCTGTTCGTCGGCATCAACCCGGGCCTGTGGACGGCGGCGGTCGAAACCCACTTCGCGCATCCCACCAACCGCTTCTATCCGGCGCTGGCCGCGGCCGGCATCACCGATTACGAGGTCGACCGGGTCGCCGGGATGACCGCTGCCGACCGCGCGCATCTCCTCGCCCGGGGCGTCGGCATCACCAACCTCGTGGGGCGGGCGACCGCGCGGGCCTCCGAGCTCTCCCGCGAGGAGCTGCGCGAGGGCGGCGAGCGGCTGTTGCGGTTCGTCGCCGAGCACCGGCCCGCGGTCGTCGCGATCGCCGGCATCTCCGCCTACCGCGATGCGTTCGGCGAGCGCGGCGCGGCCCTGGGCCGGCAGCCGGACACCCTGGACAGCGCGATCCACTGGTCCGGCGCGGCGCTCTGGGTGGTTCCCAACCCCAGCGGGCTCAACGCCCACGAGACGGTCGAGACGCTCGCCGCCGCCTATGCCGCGCCGGCCGCCGAGGCGGGTGTCATGGCTCGTTGACGCCTTCGATCCCCCATCTGCACGAGCGCTTCCCGGCCCTGGCCGGGACCCTGCCCCATCTCGTGCTGTCCGAGCGGCCGACGCCGGTTCGCGAGCTGGCCGGGCTCGGGGTCTGGGTGAAGGAAGACGGCGCCTTCGGCGCGGGCGACTGGGGCGGCAACAAGGTGCGCAAGCTCGAGTGGCTGATCCCCGACGCCCGCCGGCGCGGGCGCCGCTCGATCCTCACCTTCGGCGGCCTCGGCACGAACTGGGGGCTCGCGACCGCTCTGTACGCGCGCGAACACGGCCTCGAGACCGCGCTCGCGCTCGTCGACCAGCCGGTCGACGCCCACGTCAGCGCCCAGCTCGCCCGGCTCGAGGCCTCGGGCGCGCGCATCCACCGCACCCACACGAAGGCGCGCACCGTGGCGCTGCTGCCCTGGCTGCTTGCCCGCAACGTCCGCGGCGGCCGCCTGCCGTACCTGCTGCCGGCCGGCGGCTCCTCGCCGGTCGGAGCGCTCGGCTACGTCGAGGCGGCGCTGGAGATCGCCGCCCAGGTCGAGGACGGCTCGCTGCCCGAGCCGGCGCGGGTCGTCGTCCCGGTCGGCACCGGCGGCACCGCGGCGGGCCTGGCGCTCGGCCTCCAGCTCGCCGGCCTGCGCACCCGCGTCGTCGGTGTCGTCGTCAACGACCAGCTCCGCCTCGACGGGCCGGTGCTCGCCCGCCTCGCGCGGCGCACCGCCGCCCTGCTGGAGCGCCGGGGGGCGCGCCTCGGCCGGCTCCGGCTCGAGCCCGAGATGCTCGACCTGACCCATGACCAGATCGGAGCGGGCTACGGCCACCCCACCGAGGCCGCCGCGCGCGCCGCCACCCTCGCCGCCGCGGAGGGACTCTCGCTCGACCCCGTCTACACCGCGAAGGCGATGGCCGGCCTCTTGGAGCTGCGCGCCGAGGGCCGCCTCGGAGAGCCGGTGCTGTTCCTGCATACCGACGGGCCGCGCTAGGGGGTCCGCTCGCTCAGGTGGAGATACTCAGGTGGCGGACAGGCGATCAACGACGGAGAAAGCGACGGGCCCCATGAGGAAAAGCAGCTCGAATGAAAAAGCGGGGGACTCTCCCTCGCAGCTGATCGACGCGAGGATCGAGGAACTGGGCGATTGGCGGGGCGAGACGCTCGCCCGGGTCAGGAGCCTCGTCAAGGAGGCCGACCCCGAGGTCGTCGAGGAGTGGAAGTGGAGGGTTCCGGTGTGGTCGCACGCCGGGATCGTCTGCACCGGGGAGACCTACAAGAACGCGGTGAAGCTGACCTTCGCCAAGGGCGCCTCGCTGGAGGACCCCGCCGGCCTCTTCAACTCCAGCCTCGAGGGCAAGACCAGGCGCGCCATCGACATCCACGAGGACGACGAGATCGACGCGGAGGCGCTGAAGGCGCTCATCCGCGCCGCGGTGGCACTGAACACCTCCGCGGCCGGCTAGCGGCTACGCCGCACTTCCTCATAGCAATCGTGCTATACATAGCAAGATTGCTATGACGCGCCGTGCGGGAATGGACCACTTGCGGGACCGCTTTACGGGACGGGTTGCGGGGGAGGAGCAGGAGCTCTTCGCCCGGATCGCGGCCGAAGTCGCCAAGCGGCGCCGGGAGTGGTCGCTTTCCCAGCGCGAGCTGGCCGAGCTTTGCGGGACGACGCAGTCGGCGATCGCGCGCCTCGAGCGCGGCTCGCGGCCGCCACGGATCGACACGCTCTGGCGGATTGCGAACGTGCTCGATTGCGACCTCAGGGTCGAGCTGCGCCCGAGAACCGAACCTATGAGTGGACAGGGAGGGAGTAGCGATGGATAAGGAGTCGAAGCCGGGGCGTGCCGGGACGGTGGGCCGGGAAGAGGTCGAGACGACGGGGAGCGAGAAGCTGCTCGCCGTCGTGCTGACGATCTTCATCGTGGTCGGCGCGATCTGGGCCTATGAACGGATCGATCACATCGACCGCCCAACGGGACCGCTGGCTCCCGCGGTCGCACAGGAAGACCGGGACGCGCTCCAGCGGGGTCAGGAGACGGCAGCAGCAGAGCGGGCGGCGGTCCGCAGGCACGCCGAGGCCGTGCGGGCGCTGGAGCTGCAGCGCGAGGCCTATCGCACCGCGCTCGACGCCGGCGAACCCGCGGACGAGCTTCAGCAGCGCTACGCGGCCGCGCAGGCCGAGCTGGCCGCTGCCACGGCGACGTTGCGGAGGGCGCGGAGCGCCCAGCAGGGCGCCGCGCCGGAGGCGGCCGCCGCGCGGCGCCACATCGCGGAGGGGGCGGCCGCGGCGGACCAGCGCTACGACGACGAACGGCGCAGCCACGATCGGCTGGTCTTCGCCCTGCGCCTCGCCCTGCTGGTGCTCCTGCTCGCCGGCTCCTACCGGTTGCTCAGTCGCCTCCGTAACCGGCATTCGAGATATCTGCCGATGGCATTCGCGCTGATCTTCGCTACCGGGGTGGTGGCGCTGGTGATGGCCGCCGACTACACCGGCGACTACATCGAGTTCTCGACCGCCGGGCCGCTGGCGATCTCGCTGGCTGGCATCGCCCTCACCCTTGCCGCCTTCGTGGCCCTGCAGCGGTACCTGCGACGGCGGGCGCCGCTGCGGCGGGTGCGGCGCGGCGATTGCCCGTTCTGCGGATATCCGGTCCGCGGCGGCAACCACTGCGAGGGCTGCGGCCGCCAGGTGGTGGCCAGCTGCTCGACCTGCCGGCAACCGCGAAGGGTCGGCACCCCCCGCTGCGCGGCCTGCGGCAATGCCTAGGCCCGATCGGGCAGAATGCCCCGTGTGATCCGGCGGGCGATCGGAGTGGGGGCGCTGGCGCTGCTGCTGTTGCCGGCGGCGGGTGCGGCGATGGCCGCGGCCCCGTCTGGGCCCCGGCTGGCGGTTCTCAAGGCGGCGCCGAAGCCGCCCTGGCTCGAGCTGGTGAGCGTCAACCGGAACGGTGGCGATCCTCTGCGCCTGGCGGGAGGCGGCAGGCGCTCGCGCCCGTACCTGAACGCCTTCTCGCCGCTCTCGTGGTCGCCGGACGGGGAAAGGGTCGCGTTCGGAGGGATCGCCGGCTTTGGCAGGGGGGACGACCACGTGCCGATCGAAAAGCTCTTCGTCGTCGGCGCCGACGGCAGCGGTCTGCGGGCGATCCGGGGGACGAAGGGAGGCAGCGGGCCGGTCTTCTCGCCCGACGGCCACACCGTCGCCTTCACCCGCGCGGTCGACCGCGGTGGCCCGACCACCGTCGGCGGCAAGCGGTGGGAGGGCTTCCACGGCTCCAGCATCTGGACCGTCGACCTCCTGACCGGTGCCCAGCGCCAGCTGACGCCGTGGCAGGACGAGGTCAGGTACACCGCCTCCTCGTTCTCGCCGGACGGCTCGACCCTGCTGGCGACGCACGAAGACGAGCTCCTTCTCAACGAAGCCGAGCCGGTGGCGCTGGAGCTCGACGGCGGCGGCATCAGGCGCCTCCTCAACGACGGCTCGTCCCCGGTCTACTCGCCCGACGGTTCCAGGATCGCCCTGGTTCGGCACACCGAGGTTTACGGCCCCGAGCGGGCCGAAGGCAGCGACCTCTTCGTGATCGACGCCGCCGGCACCGGCCTTCGCCGCCTCACCCGCACCCCCGACCGCGAAGAGCTCTTTCCCAGCTGGGACCCCTCCGGCGAGCGCCTCGCCTACGTCCGGCTCCCGCTCGTCCGGTCAGAAGAGGCGATCTTCGGCTACCGCATCGCCCTCATGCAGGTCAACGCCGACGGCAGCTGCGAGACCCAGGTGGTCTCCGCCCGCCGGACCTTCTTCTTCGCGCTCGCCTGGCAGCCCGGGGCCGGTCGCGGGGCGGGGCGGATCGAGTGCTAGGGGCGGTCGGGATCCGCCGCCTGGTCGGCCGGGCGCTGGGAGCGGCGGCGCTGGTCCTGCTGCTGGCGGCCGGCACCGCGAGCGCCGCGGCGCCGGCGGGACCGCGCCTCGCGGTCATCAAGCACACGTGGAACCCAAGCCGAGCCACGCTCCTCACCGTCGACCCCCACGGCCGCGCGCCGGTGCGGCTCGCCGGGGGCCAGGAAAAGTACGGCCCGGTGGACTCGTTGCTGGTCGCGCCGCTCTCCTGGCGACCGGACGGGGCCGAGGTCGCCTATACCGGCGAGTTCAGCTTCTTCCTGGCGGGCGTCGACGGCAGCGGGGCGCGCCGGGTCAACGCCGCCAGCGCCGAGGTGCCGGTCTTCGCCCCCGACGGCCACACCGTCGCCTTCAGGCGCTTCCGCGAAGGGGGAGAAGCGATCTGGACCATCGACCTGGCCAGCGGCGAGCAGCGTCAGCTGACGCCGTCGCGGCGTGGCCTCTACTACTTCGCCTCCTCGTTCTCGCCCGATGGGACCACTTTGCTTGCGACCCGCTTCGACCGCGACCGCAGTCGCGGTCAGGAACCGGTGGCGCTGAATCTGAGCACCGGCGGCGTCACCCGCCTCCTGGGGGACGGCTACGGTCCGGTCTACTCGCCCGACGGCTCGAAGATCGCGCTCCTGCGCGAAGTGGGGAAGCCTCAATCCGGCGGCGAAGAGGGAGGGAGCTGGCGAGCCACCGATCTCTTCGTGCTGCACCCGGCGAGCGGCTCCCTGCGCCGGCTGACCCGCACCCCTTCCAAGGAAGAGCTCTTTCCCAGCTGGGATCCCTCCGGCGAGCGCATCGTCTTCACCCGCTTCCGCGGGAGCCACTACGAATGGGCCAACTCGATCGTCCAGATCAATGCCGACGGCACCTGCGAGACCGAGGTTCTGGCGCGCAAGCGGACCGTCTTCTACGGCGCCGCCTGGCAGCCTGGCCCCGGTCGCGAGGCCGGGCGGATCGACTGCTAGCCGGAGAGACGGACCCTCAGCCCGCGCCGAGCGGGTCGAGCGCGCCGGCGAGCAGCTCGACGGAGCGGAGGCGGTTGGGGACCGAGTCGCAGTAGTGGACCGTCATCAGCTCGTCGGCGCCGCTCTCGCCGGCGAACTTCTCCAGGTAGGCCGCGGCCTCGTCGGGGAGGCCGACGGCGGTATAGGCGAGCATCTCGTCGACGGCGGCGGCCTGGGGCGAGTCGAGCAGGGCGGTGATCTCCTCGTCGCTCAGCCGCTGGCCGCGGCCGAAGAGGGCGCGGGCACGGATGCGGCGAGCCGCTTCGAGCTGATCGGCGGCGCTCTCCGTCGTCTCGGCGGCGATCACGCCGACGCCGGCGATCGCGTAGGGCTCGCGCAGCTGCGCGGACGGCTTGAACTCCTCGCGGTAGAGCGCGATCGCCTCGTGCAGGAAGCGGGGCGCGAAGTGGGAGGCGAAGGCGTAGGGGAGACCGAGCTGGGCCGCGAGCTCGGCGCCGAAGAGGGAGGAACCGAGGATGTAGAGAGGCACCTGGGTGCCCTGGCCGGGGATCGCCCTCACCCCGGGGACGGGACTCTCCTCGCCGAGGAACCTCTGCAGCTCGACGACGTCCTGCGGGAACCGCTCGCTCGCCGCCGGATCGCGCCGCAGCGCGAACCACGTCCTCTGGTCGGTTCCCGGCGCGCGGCCGAGCCCGAGGTCGATCCTCCCGGGGTGCAGCGTCTCCAGCGTCCCGAACTGCTCGGCGATCACCAGCGGCGAGTGGTTCGGCAGCATCACCCCGCCGGCCCCGAGCCGGATCGACTCGGTGTGGGCGGCGATGTGGGCGATCAGCACCGCCGTGGCCGAGGAGGCGATCGAGCTGATGTTGTGGTGCTCGGCGTACCAGACCCGCCGGTAACCGCCGCGCTCCGCCGCCCGCGCCAGCTCGACGCTGCCGGCGAAGCTCTCCGCCACCGTCTCCTCCCGCCCGACGGCGGCGAGGTCGAGGATCGAGAGCGGGACGGAGGCCTTTGCCATCGCCCGCAACGATAGATGTCGAAAACAGCGGACCTCGTTCGTCGGCCTCAACGGGGTGATGGAGGCGCCGGGCGGGGAGAGGACGCACCCGCACACCGGCTGCCCGAGAGCCCGTTCGCCGAGCAGGTCGCGATCGCCTGCTCGAGGTGGAGGGTTGCTCCCCGGGAGACATCGGGGGAAAGCTGAAGTGCGCGGTCATCCTGGTCGGTGGCGGCGCTTCCCTGGTCGGGATCGTCGTCGCGCCCATCGCCCTGGTCCCGGGAATGGTCGTGGGGGCTGCGGGAACCCTGATGAGCACGCTCGCCTCCGCGAAGGGTTGGAGCTGCCGCCGGGCGGGAGACGTGGCCACCGCCACCGCGTAGCCCCCCGGCGTCCCTGGCATCCTCTGCGCCGTGGAGGTTAAGAGCGAGGGCTCGGGGTCGATCTCCCCGACCGCCCACTACACCGGCGAGACCTGGGTCAGGAACGGGCTATCGCACCCGCAGCTGGCGACCTGGCAGGGCCGCCTCTTCCACCGCACGCTGGCCGTGCCGATCGCGGCCAGCAGGGCGGTCGGCGGGCCCACCCTCGAGGGGCTGCTCCTCGCCCGCCACCGGATCATCGACTCCCTGCTCGAGGAGCGGATCGGGGAAGGCATCGGCCAGGTGGTCGAGGTCGCTTGCGGGATGTCCCCCCGGGGCTGGCGGTTCAGCCAGCGATACGGGGATCGGCTCACCTACGTCGAGGCCGATCTGCCGGCGATGGCCCGCCGCAAGCGCGAAGCGCTGGCGCGGATGGGATCGCTGAGCGATCGCCATCGCGTCGCCGATCTCGACGTCCTCCGCGACGGCGGCCCCGACAGCCTCGAATCCCTGGTCGAGAACCTGGACCCCGCCAAGGGCCTGGCGATCGTCACCGAGGGGCTGCTGGCCTATTTCGACGATGCCACCGTCGACGCTCTCTGGGCTCGCTTCGCCAGGGTTCTCGGTGGCTTCTCCAAAGGCGTCTATCTGGCCGATCTCTACTTCGACCGCCCCGGCCGCGGCATGCTCGAGCGCGGCTTCGAGGCCGTCCTCGGCGTCTTCGTTCGCGGCAAGGTCCACGCTTACCCCGATGAGGCCACGGCGCAGGCCACCCTCCTCAGCGCCGGCTTCGAGGAGGCTCGGCTGCACCGAGGCGACGAGCACCCGGCCGCCGGCGAGCTTCGCAGCGACCCCGGCGCCGGCGTGATCTGCGTCATCGAGGCGAGTACGAGCTGATCGGGTCAGGTCCGCCGCAGCGGCCTGGCGGGATTGCCGACCACCGTCGTCGCCGCCTCGACGTCGCGGGTGACGACCGAGCCGGCGCCGACGACAGCGCCGCGGCCGACGGTCACCCCGGGCAGGAAGGTCACGTTGGCGCCGATCCTCGCCTCGTCCTCGATCGTCGCGCCGGCGATCCGCTCCTCGACCCAGCCGTCGGCGCCGAGCGCGTTGTCGTTGGTCGTCAGCACCCCCTGGGCGATGAACACCCCCTTGCCGACCGTCGACTTGGAGACGATCGAGCAGGCGAACATGATCACCGTGCCGTCGCCGATCTCGACTTCGCGGTCGAGCGCCACCGAGCGGCCGATCACGCAGCGCTCGCCGATCCGCACCGCCTCCCGGATCGAGGCGGCGTCGCCGATCAGGCAGTCGGCGCCGAGCTCGGCGCCGTAGTAGATGACGGCGTTGGCGCCGATCGCGCAGCCGGCGCCGATCCGCAGCTCTTCGCGGAAGCTCGGCTGGCGGGCGACCGCGCCCACCGCCCGCGGACGGCGGCCGATGTAGCTCCCCGGCAGGACCTCGGTGTCGGCTCCGATCTCGACCCCAGCGTCGATCACCACGTGGGGGTGGATCGTGACGCGGTCGCCGAGCACGGCGCCGGGCCTGACCACCGAGAACTCGCCGATCGCGACCCCCTCGCCGAGCGAATCGGTCTCGACAACGGCGCTGGAATGGATCGTTGGCATCGAGCGAATCGCTTCGGCGGCGAGGCGGGCCGATCGTAGCGGTCCACTAGGGTCAGTCGCCCTGATGGGAATCGAGAAATGCCAGTCGATAGAGCTGCCGGTGGCGGCGGACCCGCAGGGGAATCTCGCCTTCGCCGAGGCGGAGGCCCACATCCCCTTCCCGATCGCGCGGACCTTCCACGTCTACGAGATCCCGCTGGGGGCCGCCCGCGGCGGGCACGCCCACCTGACCTTGGAGCAGGCGATCTTCTGCCTGGCGGGCGGGCTCGAAATCGTCGTCGACGACGGCGAGCGGCGCCGCGCTCACGTCTTGGAGGACCCGCGGGCGGGGCTCTACCTGCCGCCGCTGGTCTGGCACGACATCGCCGGCTTCTCGCCGGGCACGGTCTACCTCGTGTTCGCTTCGGCGGCCTTCGACGAGGGCGACTACATCCGCGACTACGACGAGTTCCTGCGAACCGTCAGGGCCGCCGCCTGAGCGCCTACTCGGCGCTGGGAACCTCGCCCTCGAGCCACTCCTGCGCCGAGCGCCGCCGCGTCTCGTGCTTGTCGACGACGATCTCGTCGATCATCCCGAAGCGGACCCCGGCGCGGATCATCCGCCGGCACTTGGACCAGTCGCTCGGCTCCTCGTAGATCGCGTCGGAGAGCTCCGATTCGAAGTAGCGCAGGCCCGCGTGGTAGAGCGCGGACTGCAGGCCCCACTGACCCATCCGCGGCGGGAACTCGCCGAGGACGAGGGGATCGCCCTCGGCGAAGTGGACCTGCTGGCGCCCGTAGCAGTGCTCGTAGCAGTGCTCCTGCGCCGCGGCGAGGAGGTCGCGAGTGTGGTTCGGCCGCACCGCGTCGTCGTCTCCCAGCACCGCGATCCAGCGCCCGCGGGCGATCGCCAGGGCGTCGTTGAAGGGGGGGCTGCCGATCGCGAACCAGCGTTTCGCGGGATCCTCGGGGTAGGGACCCCTGATCGTGCGGTTGACGTAGGCGAGGCGGGGGTCGTCGAGCTCGGCGATCGCCGCGGCGGTCTCCGGCGGCGCGCAGTCGCCGGAGACGATCACCTCGAGGTTCGAGTAGGACTGGCCCAGGATCGAGGGCAGGGCGACGTCGCGCAGGGTCTCGAAAGACCGATAGGTGGGGACGATGAAGGTGACCAGCGGCTCGGCTTCGGTGAAGGCCAGCTCGTACTCCTCGCTCTGGCGCAGCCGGTGGAGCCGGCGCCTGTTCGCGGGCTCTTCGTCGTAGACGTGGCGGGCGATCGAGCTGGTGCGATGCGCCTCGGCTTCGATTGCGTCGAGCCGGGAGTAGAGCTGGTCGAATTCGCGCCTCAGCGTCCTGTTGAGGTCGGCGAAGGCGACGTGCAGGTCGAGCACTTTCTCCAGCAGGTCGGCGTGCAGCTTCGACCGCAGCCGCTCGGCCGCGCGCCGGGCGGCACCGCGGGGTCGGGATCGGTCGGCCATGCCCCGATGCTATGCCGAAGGCGAGGGCACGGTCGCCAGCACGGCCTCGGCCACCCGTTCGCAGGCGGCCGGATCGATCTGCGGGTGGAGCGGCAGGCTCAGCGCCGTGGCGGCGAGCCGCTCGGCGACGGGGAAGCTGCCCTCAGGCCAGTGCTCGGCGTAGGGGGGAGCGCGGTGCGGGAGCAGCGGGTAGTGGACGAGCGTCCCGATCCCGCGCTCGGCGAGGGCGCGCGCGCAGGCCTCGCGATCCGGGTGGCCGATGACGAAGAGGTGCCAGACCGGGTCCGCCCGGTCCGGGGTGGTGGGAACGGAGATCGCGTCGTGGTCGCGGAAGGCGTCGAGGTAGACCTCCGCCAGCGAGGCCCGGGCGCGGTTCCACTCGTCGAGGCGGGGCAGCAGCAGCCGCAGCGCCGCGGCGTGGACCTCCCCCAGCCGCGAGTTGACGCCTGCCTCCTCGATCTCGTAGCGGTTCCGCATCCCGTAGTTGCGGAGCCGCCGCACCCGTTCGGCCAGCTCGTCGTCGTCGGTCGTCACCCCGCCGCCGTCGCCGATCCCGCCGAGGTTCTTGGTCGGGTAGAAGGAGAAGGCGCCGGCGTCGCCGATCCCGCCGACGCGCCGACCGCCGTGCCTGGCGCCGTGGGCCTGGGCGGCGTCCTCGACCACGGGCAGGTCGGCGGCCGAGGCAATCGCCATGACCGCGTCCATGTCCGCCGGCTCCCCCCGCAGGTGGACCGGGACGATCGCGGCGGTGCGGTCGGTGATCGCGGCCCCGATCAGGTCGGCGTCGATGTTGTAGGTCGACTCGACGACGTCGACCCCGACCGGCCGCGCCCCGGTCCGCGAGACCGCCAGCCAGGTGGCGATCCAGGTGTAGGCGGGGACGATCACCTCGTCGCCCGGCCCGATCCCCGCCGCCCGCAGGGCGAGCTCGATCGCGCTGACGCCGGTGGCGACGCCGACGCAGTGGCGGGTGCCGCAGTAGGCCGCGAACTCGTGCTCGAACTCCTCCAGCTCCGGGCCCAGCAGGTACCAGCCCGACCGCAGGACCCGCGCCACCGCTGCCTCCAGGTCCTCCTCCAGCTCCAGGTGGACGGCGCGGAGGTCGAGGTAGGGAAGGGGGGAGTTCGAATCGAAGCTGGGTCGGCTCAAGGGCCCCGACTGTAACGGCGGATCAGCCCTTCCTCGTTCATCCAGTCGACCAGGTGGCGGGCCTTGGCGGGGCTCATGCGGCCGGTCTTGGAGAGCAGGGGCAGCGTCGCTTCGACCTCGGCTTCGATCGCCTTGCGGTTTTTGATCGAGCCCTGCTTGAGCAGCACCTCGACGGCGGCCTCGGGTTCTTCGAGGGCGGCGGCGGTGCCGCGAGCCAGGGCGGTGACGAAGGCCTGGATCGACTCCGGGTCCTTGGCGAGGCGATCGCGCCGCGCGATCAGCACCAGTTCTTCGTAGGCGGGGACGTCGAGGCGCTGCACTCGGGTGATCACCGGGTTCAGTCCGCGCGAGTCCAGCTCCGTCCCCTCGACGTTCCAGGAGCCGCCGAAGGCGGCGTCGGCGCGCCCGCTGACCAGCGACTGCACCAGCAGGTAGTCGACCTTTTTGACCTTGACGTCGGCGAGCGTCAGGCCGGCCCTGGCGAGAACGCTCTGGAGGAGGTCTTCCTGGAAGGGGACCCCGGGGATCGCGATCGTCTTTCCCTTCAGGTCCCCGAGGTCGCCGATCTTGGATTTCCCCAGCCAGATCATCGCCGCGGTCGGCCGCGGGACCACGCTCCTGATCGCGACGATCGGCACGCCTTTCTCCTTCGCTATCACCACCTGGGGCTGGTGCGTGATCGAGAGGTCGACCGAGCGGTCGGCGACGTATTTGACCGGCATCAGCGGGGTGATCGGGGTGTGGATCGAAACTTCGAGGCCGGCGTCTTCGAAGTAGCCGCGTTCCTGGGCCATCCAGACCCCCACGTTTTCGGGGTTGGGATAGCCGTCGAGGGTTATTTCCACCAACTTCAGCTTCTTCTGCGGGCGCTCGGGTTTTTCAGCAGGGGGCTGGCGATTCTCTGACGCCGTTTCCGCGCCCCCCTCGTCCCCGCAGCCGGTCAGGAGCAGGGCCACCATCCCCACCGCGAAGATCCACCGAATTATCCTCACCACTCAAGTTTATCGTTGTATCGGAACTCTGGCGTTCCTAGATTGCCGGTCGCCTGCCCAAATTGCTCAAATAAGTTTGAGAAACAGATTTGTTTCTGGTACACGTCATTCACCCGGTGCCAGTCCCGGCTAGGCAGGGCTAACCATGGGAGGCAAAAATGAAGAACATGAAGATCCTTGGCCTTTGCACGCTGGCGGTGATGGCGGCAATGGCCTTCGTTGGAGCGGGCACGGCATCGGCGACGAAACTGTGCTCGGTCAACACCTCGCCGTGCCCGGCCGGCAACACCTACGGCAAAGGCACGTCGATTAAAGCGCAGCTGCCCGCCGGAACGAACTCGGTGATGGCTTCGGGGTTCGTGACGATCACCTGCAGCTCATCGAGCATGAGCGGCAAAACGACCAGCGAAGGCGGCGCGGGGGCGGTTACCGGGGAAATCAGCTCGGTCACCTGGAAAAACTGCACCTCGGGCCTCGGCTCCTGCACGGCCTCGGCGCTGAACACGCCGTGGAAAGTCGAAGTCAGCGGCAGCGGCGGCAGCGGCACGATGACCGTCAACAAACCAGGTGGGAAATTCACCTGCGGCGGCGTCACCTGCGAATACGAAGCGAGCAAAGCCTCGGTCTCCGCGAACGGCGGCAACCCGGCGACGATCAAAGCGAGCGGCGTCAGCTTCAGCAAGATCGGTGGCAGCTTCCTCTGCTCCTCGTCCGCTTCCTGGACGTCGACCTATGAAGTGACCTCGCCGAACCCGCTGTTCGTCGTCAGCGGCTAGGACGAGATCTCCGTCCTGGGGGTGCTGTTCCATTCCGGGGGGTCGGGTTAGGACCCTTGGAATGCGAACGGCATCCCCACCCGTTGAGGTTCAGTCGTCGCGGGCCGACGCTCGAGGAGAAGGAGCCGAGGGCAGGCCCGCGAGCTGATCGACGCCTTCGTCACCTACGACAAGCGCCGGGCCGCCGTCGCTCGGCTCGCCGGCTTGCCAACGGTAGCGCCGGGAACCTGACCGACTAGCGTCTCCCTCATGGACGTCGTCTGGACCCTGCTCGGGATCGCCCTGATCGCGATCGCCCTGCGCGACATCTTCGACGTGCTCTTCCACCCGCTCGGGCGCGGGGTGGTCGCGCGGCGGGTGGTGCTGGGCGTCTCGGGCCTGGCGCGGCGAGTGCCCGGCGGCAGCGGCACGATCAGGCTGCTGGCGGGGCCGATCGGCTACATCACCGTCGTCGCCACCTGGGCGGCCCTGCTGGCGGTGGGCTGGGCGCTGATCTTCATGCCCCACCTGCCCGAGGGCTTCACCTACGGCCCCGGCCTCGACCCGGCGACGCACTCCGGCTTCCTCGACGCGCTCTACATCTCCCTCGTCAACCTCACCAGCCTCGGCTACGGGGACATTTCGCCGGCTGCCTCCGGGCTGCGATTGCTGGGACCGCTGGAGACGATGTTCGGGCTCGGCCTGCTGACCGCCAGCATCTCCTGGCTGATCTCGATCTACAACGCGATCTCCCGCCGCGACTCGCTGGCGCACGAGGTGCACCTGGCGAAGGAGGCGGAGGAGCGGCTCGGGGAGAAGCTGGCCGACGCCGATCCCGAGCTGCTGGAGGCGCTGCTCGCCGCCTTCGCCGAGCAGCTGATCCGCGTCCGCCGCGACGTGATCCACTTCCCGATCATCCACTACTTCCGCACCGAGGACGAGGAGCGGGCGCTGGCGGGGCTGCTCCCGTTCCTCTCCTCCCTGGTCGAGGAGGCGAGCGGGGAGGGCCGCCCCCACTCGCTGCGGGTGCGGGCGGAGATCCTGCGGATGGCGATCGACGACTTCGCCGCGACGCTGCGGGCGCGGCTGCGGATGCCGGGCGAGACGACCGACGAAACGCTCCGGCACTACCAGTCCGAGCACGGGCCGCTGCAGTCCGACAGCTCCTACTTGTAAATCGCGATCGGCAGGATCACCGCGCCCTGCTTTTCGATCTGCGTCTGCGTTTCGAGGGCTGTCAGGGCATTGTGCTGAGCCCGTTCGGCGGCGCGCTGGCGGGCCTCGCCTGTGAGGTCCTTCTTGCGCACTTCGTCGATGCAGAACGGGTCGGTGCGGCAGAGCAGTTCCAGCGGCGCCTTGCGCAGCGGCTGTTCCCACGTCTCCCGCGTCGCCGAGTCGATGTAGGCGGGGGAGGGGTCGTGTTTCTTCTCCGGGAAGGTGCGGACGAGCTTGCCGACCACGGTGAATCTTCCGCCGCCGTACTTGAGCAGGCTGCGCTCCGCGGTCAGGCGGGAGGCGTCCATCGGCAGCAGGTAGACAAAGGGCTTGGTTTCGACATGGGAGCCCACCCATTCCTTCGGCTGCAGGGCGAAGACCACGCGGGGGTTCGGGCCGACGGCGGTGGAGAAGTCCTTGGCTTCCTGCCGCCGTTTCTCGGAGTCGGGGAAGATCGCCGCGATCGTGCGGTCGTTGCGCACGGCCAGATAGGCGTTGAGGTAGCGCGGCGAGAGCAGGGCGGTGGTTTCGAAGGTGACGAAATCGCCCTGGTCGAGCAAATCGTTCTGCTCGAGCGATTCGTCGGGCTTGCCGAAGTATTCGCCGAAGTAACGCAGCCCGATCTCGTTCAGCCAGCCCTGCTCGTCGACCCCGTTGCGCAGCGCGAAGAAGCTGCTCGCGTCGGTGGGCCGGACCTCCCGCTGGACCGACGTTTCCTTGCTCTGCGTGCCGCCCCCCTCGCCGGCGCCGGGGATCGCGACCTTGGCGCTGAGGTTGCCGGCCAGCTTGCGGGTGACGGTTTCGGCGTCGAAGCTGCCGCCGTTGACCTGGGCGAGATAGGCGTTGACCCGTTCGGCGTCGAGGTAGAGGAACTCCGCCGGGCCGCCCGGGGGGAAGTTCGGTTCGCCCAGGGCTTCCCCGTCGTCGCTCTCGATCCTGAGCCCGGCGACGTAGCCGACGGCGACGAGCAGGACGAGGATGCCCGCCGCGATTTTGAGGGCTTTTTTCCAGTCGCCCTTTTTGTCAGGGTTTTCTTCGGTACTCACGAATTCCCACCCTATCTCAGGGCGGCAACTCAGTCAGCCCCGTACTCGCGGTACGGGTACCACCATTCCTTGCGCTCGATCCGCGACTCCATGTGGACGTGCTTGGTCTCCTGGAAGGCCTCGAGGCCCTCGCGGCCGAGCTCGCGGCCCAGGCCCGACTGCTTGAAGCCGCCGAAGGGCCCGGCGTCGTTGTCGGTCAGCGGGTCGTTGATCCAGACGGTGCCGGCGCGGAGCTCGCGCATGCAGCGGACGGCGTTCTCGAGGTTGGCGGTGTAGACGTTGGCGCCGAGGCCGAACTCGGTGGAGTTGGCGAGCTCGATCGCCTCCTCGAGGGAGGAGACGGGGACGATCGGGGCGACCGGGCCGAAGGTCTCCTCGCGCAGGAGGGCGCTGTCGGGGGCGGTGCCGACGACCACCGCGGGGGAGAGGAAGTGGCCGCGCTCCTGGCCGCCGCGGTCGCCGCCGACCAGGACCTCGGCCCCGGCCGAGGTGGCGGCTTCGAGCTGGGCGACCACCTTCGCCCGCTGCGGCGCGGAGACCATCGGGCCGATGTCGGTGGCGAGCTCGAAGGGGTCGCCGAGGACGAGGCTGCGGGTGTGGTCGACGAAGGCCTCGACGTAGTCGTCGTAGACCTCCCGGGCGACGTAGAAGCGCTCGGCCGAGGTGCAGACCTGGCCGGCGTTGAGGAAGGCGGCCCAGGCGCCGCCGCGGGCGGCGACCTCGAGCTGGGGGGCGACGTCGGCGCAGACGATGAAGGCGTCCTTGCCGCCCATCTCCAGGTTCATCCGCGCCATCCGCGGGACGCAGGCCTCCGCCACCTTCTTGCCGGTCGCGACCGAGCCGGTGAAGGCGACGCAGTCGACGTCGCGGTGGGAGGCGATCGCGGCGCCGACCTCGCCGGCGCCGGCGAGCAGGTTGACCACGCCCGGCGGCAGGTGCGCGAAGACCGAGGCCAGCATCAGGGTGCAGAGCGGCGTCAGCTCCGAGGGCTTGCAGACGACGCAGTTGCCGGCGGCGAGCGCCGGCGCCACCTTCCAGGCCAGCAGCAGCAGCGGGTAGTTCCAGGGGACGATGCAGCCGACCACCCCGAGCGGGTCCTTGACCACCATCGCCAGCTGGCTCGCCTCGATCGGCGGGATCACCCGGCCGGCGTGGTCGCGGCCGATCTCCGCGTAGTAGTCGAAGGCCGCCGCCGTCCACTCGAGCTCGTCGCGGTTCTCGATCAGCGGCTTGCCGCCCTCGGCGGTCATCGTCCGCGCCAGCTCCCCGGCGTCCTCGCGCAGCCGCCGCGCCACCTCGTGCAGCAGCTCGCAGCGCTCGCCGGCGGTCATCCGCGACCACCCCTTCCACGCTTCCCGCGCGGCGGCGACGGCAGCGTCGACCTGCTCGGGCGAGGCAGATGAGACCTCGACGATCGTCTCGGTCGTGAACGGATTCTCGACCGCGAGCGCCGCGCCGCCGCCCGCGACCAGCTCGCCGCCGATCAGCTGAGCGGTTGCGTAGTCGCTCGAGAGGGTCACGGGGGCAGGCTAGCGCTGTGAAGCCTCGGCGATTCGCAAGCTCACGATCAGATCATTGACTAGGGCAGAGGTGGATACGGCGACAAGATCCGGATCTCCCACAGAACCCTCGGCTTGGCCGGCCATCTGCGAGCCCAGGGACGACGGCTCGGTGAAGAGCTCTTCCAAGTAAATGAGCGCCTGGTGCGCAACCGCCCGCGAGCGGTCGTCGTTCAGGAGCAAGCGATAGCGCTCGCCCACCTCCTCGGTCTCGGTGGCCCGCAGGAGTCTGTACAGGTCATGGGCATCCTCGTTGATCAGGCGCTTGGGGTTCGCGAGGCGCTCTCCGAGTTTGTACGCCTTGGCAACGGACAGCGCCGCCGGACCTGCCACCTTCATCCGTATCGACCTCGAATCGTCAGGGTCGAGAGCTTTGATCGTGCGGCGCTCGTTGTCCACGAGAGCCGCCTCCAAGCCGGCGACCTTGCGCGCTGCATGCTTGGAGTGCGGCGGAATTCGCGCACCCCGGCGACCGCCCCGGCCGCCGAGGCTTTCGGGAACGAGCAGATCGACGGGGATCTCCTCGGCGTCCAGCCATTCTCCGGGTTGGCCCGACTCCAAATTGCGATGGAAGTCGGCCCCTGCCATCGCCTGCTCCAATAGCGGGTTCTCCTGCAAAAGCGAAGGGTCCAGGACCAGGTCGCTGTCCTTGGTCCGGGTCGCGATCGGGACGTCTGCCTCTCCGGTGTACAGGTAGATTGCCTGCGCCCCTACGAGAATGAGGCCGTCGCGGTGATCCTCGAGGGCTTCCAGCGCGTCGAGAAGGGCTCGGCGCGATTTCACGTAGAGCTCATCCACGCCACGCCTCCTCGTTCGCGGTCATCCAACTCAGCAGTGCCTCCGCTTCCACCGGCCCTCTCCCAGGACTGGTGAGGAGATCGGCAGCGGTTTGACTGAAGGCTGCATAGGTGATGCCGTCCGTCACCTCCGAGCGGGCGAGGAGGGTGTCATCGAAGGGTCGGGCGAGGAGAACGTTGGGGGCACCCGCGGCGTCTCGAAGTTGCAGCGCGTCATAGAGGCGCTGCACTTCTGGCGTCAGGATCGTCGCTAATCGGGGAGGCGCCACCTGGCTGACTCGGTTGGCGCTCAACGCCCCGGTGACCGCGTACCGCACCTCTCCCTTGAGCTGTCTCAGCTTCGTGAGGATCTTCTCCATGCCCCTAGGCTCAAGAGCGGCCAGGATTTTGTTCGAGGTTTGAAAGCTGTAGTCCTCGCTCCAGCGAAGCAAGAGCTCTTGCCAGTTCACCGAAACCACCCTTCCCTTCTCTCCGCGAGTAAGGAGTGCTTCCTTCTCGAGAAAAGCAATGGTTCGGTAGGTGGAGCCGATTGAAGCTCCGGACCGGTCTGCCAGTTCGCGTATACCCAGCGGTTCTCTGAAGTCCACAAGCCCGCGGACCACTCTTGCGGCTGGCTTCCCTCGCAGGGTCCGGGTCTCCCGCTCGGGGCCTCGCCAGGGGTCGGATTTCGCTCCCAGTCCCTCGAGGTAGAGGGCCGGTCGGTCGACGACGATCCGGACATTGCCAGTCGCGTCCACGTATGAGGCTCCGGCGTCGGCGAGCATCTCCCGGGTGCGGGGTGCCATGTAGCGGCTGATCACAATGGGGGGACCGAGAGCTTCCAGGGGTGTCGCTGATTGCATTTCTGCCAATTGCATGAGCATCGCGGGGACGTCGCGAGCGTTGATGGTGCTCTTCGTCTCAACCAGCAGGGTCCTGTCAGTGCCATCGGGACCCACCAGATGGACCGTCGCGTCAGGCCGGAGCCGGCCGTATCCCGGCTCCGGGACGAGGTCTACTTGCCAAGAGGAAGGCAGGCGGGCAAGCAATGCTTCCCGCAGGTAACGCAATAGATCCTCTTGGCTCTCCGGCTTTTCGGCGAGATCAGCCATTCCAAAATTATAGGCGTTCCGTTGACAACGGAATAGAGAAATTAGTGGAACAACTGTTTTTTCAGCGTCAGTAACTTCGGTTCAGTCCGCGGGCTGCCGCCGTTGGGCGTGAAGGTGACTTTGGCTTTGAGCGCGACCTTGCCGCTGCCGTTGAGCTTTTTCAGCGCTTTCGCCGTCGCTTTGACCGGGAGCGTCGCCTTGCCGGCCGCCGCGACCGCTTTGCTCGCCCGTTTCAGGCCCTTGCCGCCGAGGACGAGGAGGCCGGGGCCGGGCACGGACACGGTCAGCGTCGCGGTTCCCTTCGCCTTGTTCAGTTTCAGTTTGCCGAAGGAGAACTTGTTGCTCGGCGGTGGGGTCGGGCCGGGGGATGGCGCCGGCCCGCTCGAACCGCCGCCGCCCCCTCCTCCCCCTGCAGGCCCTGCCGGGGCCCAGCTCGGGTAGGAGGCGCCGGTGTTGCCGACCAGCGGGGTGGCGCCGGTCCCGTCCGGGTTCATCACCCAGAGGCCGCCGGCCATCGGCTGGTAGGCGATCTTGGTCCCGTCGGGCGACCAGGTGGGGCTGAGGTTCTGCCGCGGGAAGTTGGTTTTGGTCAGCTGTGTCTGGTCCGAGCCGTCGGCATTCATCACCCAGATGTCGTTGTTGTATTCGGGGTCGCAGCAGGGTTTGGGGCCGGTGCCGACGTAGGCGATCTTCGTCCCGTCGGGCGAGAACTCGGCCCCCGACTCCTCGACCCCCGTGGTTTCGGTCAGGTTTTCCGGGTTGCTGCCGTCGGCGCCCACTCGCCAGAGGTCCTGGCCGCCGCTGTCCTGACGCATGTAGACGACTTCGCTGCCGTCGGGGGACCAGGTGGGTTCGAAGTTGACGATCGGGTGTTCCGTTTTCGTCAGGTTGACGATGCCCGACCCGTCGGCGTTCATCTTGAAGATGTTCCAGCCTTCGTCGCGGAAGCTCATGAAGACGACCCGCCCGTCGGCGGAGGCGGCGGGACGCTCCTCGGAGAAGCCGTTTTCTTTGGTCAGGTCGAGGGCTTCGCCGCCGAGCGGGTCGATGCTGAAGACGTCGGCCGGGCCGCTGGTCCCGCTCTGCGGACCCTGGAAGATGATCTTGCCGTTGCTGCCGGCGAAGGTGGCGGTGGCTGTGGCGGGCAGCGCCAGCATCGCCGCGGCGGCGACAAGGGCGGCGACGAAATCCCTGCGCTTGGCGAGGTTCCCCATGCGGCGACGCTACACGCTGGAGGACGGGGCGTCCAGGCGCGGCCCATAGCATGTGGCCCATGCCCAGCGGTGAATATGCGGAGACCAGAGCCGAGGGGGCGAGCGAGTTCCGTTTCGCCTCCTGGGGGGTGGTGCGGCCCTACGCGTTCGGCCTCTATGTCATCGCCCTGTGCCTCTGGACCGCCAACTACGGGATCCCGGTCCAGCGCGAGCTGGTGATCCTCTGGACCTGCGGCGCCCTCGCCTGCGCCTCGATCGGGCGGCCGCCGCGGGAAATCCTGCAGCTGGTGCTGGACTGGTTGCCGATCGTCGCGGTGCTCTGGATCTACGACCTCACCCGTGGCGCCGCGGACTCGATGGGGATCGGCGTCCACTTCCACACGATGATCGACTTCGACCGCTTCGTCTTCGGCGGCGAAGTGCCGACCGAGTGGCTCCAGGACCGCCTCTACGACCCCGGGGTCGTGCACTGGTGGGACGTCCTCTTCACCCTCGTCTACACCTCCTATTTCATCGTCCCCTTCGCCCTCGCCGGGTATTTCTGGGCCCGCGACCGGCTCGCCTTCCAGCGCTTCACCCGCCGGCTCGTCACCCTCGCCCTCGCCGGCCTCGCCACCTACATCGCCTTCCCGGCGGCGCCGCCCTGGCTGGCCGGCGAAATGGGCCTGATCGGCGAAGTCCACCGCAGCACCGGCAAGGGCTGGGAAGTTCTCAGCGTCGGCACCGCCTCGCTCTTCTCCAAGGGCCAGGCCAGCAGCAACCTCGTCGCCGCCGTCCCCTCGCTGCACACCGCCTTCGTCACCCTGGTCGCGCTCTTCCTCTGGAGCCGCGTGCGCCGCCGCTGGCTGCGGCCGTTGCTGCTGCTCTATCCGCTGGCGATGGGGCTGACCCTGATGGCGACCGGCGAGCACTACTTCTTCGACGTCGCCCTCGGCTGGGTCTACGCCGGCGCGGTGATGGGGGCTTGGTCGCTCTGGGAGCGGCGCCGCGAAGCGCGGTTGCCGGCGGGTTTAGCGGAGGCGGAGGCGCCGGGTTAGGTCAATCGGCTTCGGGCGACCGGCGTCGTCCAGCTGAAGGCTGAGCCAGAGGGTGCGTTTGCCGGCTTGCCGCTTGGAGGAGACGAGCCTGCGGCCTGCTTTGGTCAGCGTCACCGGCACGCCTGCCCGGGCTCCGTCCCGCAGCGAGTAGGAGTCGCGGGCCAGGACGCGCCCGCGTGATCTGAGCGCGAGCTCTCCTCGGCAGGAGCCACCGGCGCAGCGCAGGGGCACCCTGATCGACCGAGCTCCGCTCAGCAGCCGTCCCGCCACGCCGGCCCTGCCGAACAGCGTCGGCGTGCCGCCGCCACCTTTCTGCTGGCCGGTGCGCCCGGGCGCGGCCGGGGTCTGGACGAGGCCGCCGAGCTCGCCGGGCTGCTCGCGCACCGGCAGTCGCAGCTCGAGGTTGGCGACGGCGATCGGGGCCTGCAGGTTCGAGGGCCGGGCGTAGGGTGCGTCGGCGGGGAGCAGCTCCAGCTTGACGGTGTGGCCGCCGGCGAACCGGTAGCCCTGCGGATGCAGCTGGAAGACGACGTCGGCGCCACCGCTGCCGGGCCGCAGCAGGCCGCGCGCGACCAGCCGCTCGCTGCCGTCGGGGAGGACGTCGAGCAGGCGCGCGGCGAGCTCGGAGTCCGATCCGGTGGTGGCGAGGTCGGCGATCACCGTCGGCGAGCCGAGCAGCGTGAGACCGGGCGAGGGGACCGCCAGCCGGTAGCTGGCGGCGCCGAGCTGGTCGGCGCCCGAAGCGGTGGCGCAGGCGCCTTCGCCGGCGATCGGGTCGAAGGCCTTGCCGACGGCGGGGTCACCGGCGCCGGGCAGGACGGTCTGCGCGGCGGTGCCGCCGAAGCGGACCTCGCCGGGGGAGAGGTCTTCCCAGGAGCCGGCTTTGAACGGCCCCTCGGAGGGGCTTTCTTCGGGGCAGGTGGTGGTCAGCGCCTCGGCGCTGGAGGCCGGCGCCGGCCCTTCGCCCTTCAGGTAGTGGCCGAACCAGGCGTTGAGGCGCTGCAGGAAGAGCGCCTCGTCCGCCGCCTTGTTCTGGCTGCGGGCGTGGCCGTCGTCCATCAGGAAGAGCGAGACCGGGTCGCCGGGGTACTCGGCCCGGGTGCGGTTGTAGAAGCGGACCGCCTCGTCGACCGGGAAGAGGTCGTCGTTCCAGCCGCTCTGGATCAGCAGCGGCGCCGGCGGCTGCGAGTGGTCGACGTAATAGGAGGAGTGGTGGGCGGCGATCTCCTCGACCACCGAGGCCGCCAGCGGGTTGGAGTCGTAGGGCTCGCCGGCGTTGATCAGGGCGTACCAGGTGGTGAGGTCGGCGTCTTCGTCGGCTTTCGGCGCCGCGTAGTTGCTCGAGGCCAGCCCGAGCCCGTAGAGGCCGGTGACGTAGGAGGACTTCTCGACCCCGATCGGGGCGGTCCCGCTCGGGCCGCGGTAGGGGTTGTCGGCGCGGTAGTCGAGGGTGGCGCCGTTCGGCATCAGCGAGTAGGCGAGGTCGCTCCAGGGCCACTGCGGTGCCGCCGCCGCCAGTTCCATCGGCGTCCCGGCCGGGCTTTTCCAGGGGACCAGCGAGCCGTCCGGCAGCATCGTCCGGTTCCGCAGCGCCGCCAGCGCCATCGACATCCCGCCGCCGTAGGAGACGCCGGTGGCGCCGATCTTCTGCGGCTGCGCCACCCCTTCGTCGGCGAGGACCGAGATCAGGTACTGCGCGTCGCGGACCTCGTAGCGAGTGTCGAGCAGGTGGTTGTAGCCGGCGGCGCAGGCTTCGGTGAGGAGGTCGGCGAGGTCTTCTTTGCCGCAGGATCTGCCCCAGCCGCGGTCGCTCATGCTGAAGACGGCGTAGCCGGCTTCCGCCCACTGCCGCAGCCGTTCGTCGTCGAGGCCGAGCTTCGACCCGCCCCAGCCGTGGAAGACGCCGATCAGCGGGTAGGGCCCGTCGCCGCCGGCGCTCGGCTGCGGCGGCAGGACGACGTTGACGTCGAGCCTGGTTTTCCCGTCCCAGGTCTCGGTCTCGCCGCCGCAGAGGCGGACGTTGCCGCTGGCGGGCTGCGCCGCACAGCTGACGTCGCCTCCGTATAGAGAGGGAAAGTCGGCCCGCGCCGAGGGCACCAGGACCAGGACCGCGAGCAGCGCGGCAGACGCCGCACCCAGCATCCAGCGCACTCTCTCGATTCCCAAGCTAGCCTCCTCTGCGTCGAAGACGTGCTGCCTCTACCCGGGATCGGCGAAAGTGAACGCAGTTGTCCCCGCATACCGGGGACAACTGCGTTCATTCAGGCGAGGCGGCGGGTGAAGGTCTCTTCGAGGGCCTTCTTGCCGCCCTCGCCGGGGACGGTCTTGTCGAGGCGCATCCAGGCGGCTCGCTTGTCGATGTGCAGGCTCGCCACCTGGTTGTCGAAGTAGGGGCCCTCGAGGGTGCGCCAGCGGATCCCCGGGTCGGGGGCGCCGGCCGCTTTGGCCAGCAGCCCGGCGAAGGCGGTCAGCGGGCGACGGAAGCCCGAGCGCACCACCCGCCGCTCTTTCTCGTCGAGCGGGTTGCGGTAGGGCGAGCAGACCGCCTGGTAGACCGGCGCGCGATCGGGGGAGCCGGGGTAGGCGACCTCGGCCAGGTAGGCGTGGTGGACGTCGCCGGAGAGGACGACCACCGAGGCCGGGGTTTTGCCGCGCTCGCCGGTGGCGACCTCGTGCAGGAGGTCGCGGAGCTTGGCGAAGGACTCGCCGAAGGCGGCCCAGTGGTCGAAGTCGACTTCGCGCCGCAGCTTCTCGCTCGCCCAGGCGGGCAGCTTGCCCCAGGCGCCGTCGACCACCCGCTCGTTCCAGGCCTCGAGCCGGTCGAAGGCGGGGGACAGCAGCCAGGGGATGGTGGTGCAGACGAGCAGATGGTCGAAGTCGCCCTCGACGTGTTCGACGATCCACTCCCACTCCTCGTCGTCGACCATCGCCCGCCGGTCCTCCTCCAGCACCCGGGCGGCGCGGGCGTCGATGAAGATCGCCCGGGTGCGGCCGAAGTCGCGGCAGAAGCTCCAGCGGGTGCCGGCGGCGGTCGACTGGATCCGGTGCGCCCAGGCGAACAGCTCCTCCTCGCCCCGCTGGTTGCCGCGGACCCGCTGATAGAGATCGTCTTCCTCCAGCTCGCGGGGGGAGAGGTTGCCGAGGTGCTGGTAGATCCAGTAGCTGGCGATGCAGCCGACCACGCGCCGGTGCCACCACGACTTCTGCTGCATCTCCAGCAGCCAGCCGCGGGAGATGTTCCAGTCGTCGCTCATGTCGTGGTCGTCCCACAGCATCGAGACCGAGACGTTGGCGAAGAGCCAGCGGATCAGCGGGTCCGCCCAGCTCTCCTCGTAGAGCCAGGTGTACTCCTCGAAGTCGGTCACCTCGTCGTAGGGCGGGGTGTCGGTGCCGCGCCGTTCCCGGATCTTCGCGCGCGTCCGCGGCGAGCCCTCGTCGACGTAGACCTGGTCGCCGAGCAGAAAGAGCTGGTCGGGCCACTCGTCGCGGTCGCCCTCGCACATCTGCAGGGCGAGCACCCAGAGGGCGTCGAACTCGTGCCCCTCTTCGTGCTGGTCTTTGGGCTGGTCGAAGGGCGGCTCGTGCGGGACCGCTACCCGGCAGGAGCCGAAGCAGATGTCGAGCGACTTGTCGGCGTCGACGGTGCGGATCGCGCTCGGCGGCAGGTCGGAATCCGGCTCGGGCCAGCGCACCTCGCCGTCCAGCCGCACCTCGTACTCGTAGCGGGAGGCGGGCTCGAGGTCGCCGATGCAGACGAGCGCGTAGTGGTGGCCCTCGATCCGGAAGGTGTGCTCGCGGTGGCCGAGGATCTCCACCTCGCAGGGCTCGCTGGTCTTGACCCAGACCGTCGCCTCCGTCTCGGAGACATGGCGCAGCAGAGGACCTAGAAGAAGCTCGGCCATGCCCCCATCGCTACCCAGCCGCGTCAGATCCGACCCAGCAGGAGGAGGACGAGGAGGACGATCGCGATCAAGGCCAGAATTCCCCCGGCGGCGGCCGCCTTCAGCAGCACCAGCACGATCGCGACGACGATGAGAAGTCCGATCAGCGCTCCAACCATGTCAGTCCCTCCTCTTCCCTGCGACGGCTCCGTCGCATTGGATCGATTTCTCTAAGAGAACGGGTAGGGAGTAGATCCGTCAGGTGTTTGCTCAACTCGATTCCAGAAAGGCACTGACAGGCATGGGACCGCGTTCGTTTAGGGGAGGTCGGCACGCCCCTCCCCTTGATCGGATGGTTCCCGATGGGAAGATCGTCATATGAGCGCAGCAGCAGCAACCCCGGCGGGGCTGGACCGCCTGCTTTCCGACGAGCGCTTGACCCGGCGGGCGATCGGGGGGGACGAGCGCGCCTTCGCGGCGATCTTCCGCCGCTATCACCAGAGCCTCTACCGCTTCAGCCTGGCGATCGTCGGCAACCCCGAGGATGCCCAGGACGCGCTGCAGAACACGATGACCAAGGTGCTGCGGGCGCTGCCGGGGGAGGAGCGCGAGATCGAGCTGAAGCCGTGGCTGTACCGGATCGCCCACAACGAGTCGATCGACCTGCTGCGGCGCCGCCGCGAGACGCGGCAGCTGGACGTGGAGCAGATCGCGCCGGGCTACGGCCTGGCCGAGGACGCGGAGACGCGGGAGCGGCTGCGGCGCCTGCTCGCCGACCTGCGGGAGCTGCCCGAGCGCCAGCGCGAGGTGCTGGTGATGCGCGAGCTGTCCGGGCTCGGGTTCGAGGAGATCGGCCGCGCCCTGGACACCTCCGGCGCGGTCGCCCGGCAGACGCTCTACGAGGCGCGGCAAAGCCTGCGCCAGATGGAGGAGGGGCGTGAGATGAGCTGCGACGCGGTCACCCGCGCGCTCTCCGACGGCGACGGCCGGGTCGCGCGCCGCCGCGACGTGCGCGCGCACCTGCGCTCCTGCGCCGGCTGCCGCCGCTTCCGCGAGGAAATCGAGCGCCGCCAGCACGACCTGGCAGCGCTCTCGCCGCTGCCTGCGCTGGCGGCGGCGGGGATGCTGCAGGGCCTTTTGGGCGGGTCGCAGGCGGCGAGCGGCGGCGGCCTCGCCGCGGCCCTCGGCGGCGGCGCGGCGAAAACCGTCGGCGCCTCGGCGGCGGCGAAAGGCGTCGCGACCGTCGCGGTGGTGGCCGCCGTCGGGGTCGGCGCCGCCGACCGCACCGGGGTGATCCACCTCGGCCTGCCGGGCGAGGATCGCGTCAAGTCGAGCAAGACGGTGCCGGGAGCGGGTGACGTCGACGCCGGTCGGCCCGCCGGCTCCCCGGGTGGGGGCGGTGCCGGTGAGGCGTCGGCTGGCGGCGGGGCCGATGGCGCCTCCGGCAGGAGCGCGCCGGCTGGCGCCGGACATGGGCTGGGGCCCGGGCGTGCCGGCGCGCCAGACGCCGCGCCGGCGGGCTCCAAGGCCCAGGGGCCACCCGCCGACCACGTGACCGGCAGCGGTCACGAAAAGCAGCATCCGGACGCCGCGTCCTTCGGGCAGGAAACCGCCGCCGAGCCAAAGCCGCCCCACGAGCCCGACGCCGACAAGGAAGGGGGGCAGGCCGTGGCGCCCCCGCCGAAGTCCACTCCCCCGGCGCCGGCCCAGGGCTCGCCGCCGAGTCAGGCGCCGGAGACCCCTCCCGCCGGGGCGCCCGAATCGGTTCCCCAGCCGCAGCCGAAAGCGGAGGAGATGGCGAGCCCCGAACCCCCCTCGGGCCCCGGCAAATCGGGCGAACACAGCAAAGCGCCCGAAAAAAAACCGTCGACCGTCTAGTCGCCTTTGACCGAGGTGCGGCTGCGGTGGGAGCTGCTGTCGCCGTTCCCGTTGGCGGCGAGCCGGGAGAAGAAGGGCGTCAGGTAGCGGCCGATCAGCTTGCTCGGGTTGTCGACCGGCCAGGGTGCCCGCTCGCTGGCGACCGAGGTTTCGCCGTGGCCGCCGCCGAGCCAGCCGAAGAGGTAGCGCGGCTTGGCCCCGGTCCAGAGGATCCCCCGCAGGACCGGGTCGAGCGGATTGGCCTCGACCTCGCAGCCGAGGTCGGCGGCGATCGTTTCCACGGCGACGTCGGCCTGCTGGGTGGCGATGCCGCCCTGCTTGACCGGGAAGTTGGTGACGTCGCCGACGGCGAAGGTGTGGGAGAGGCCGGGGACGCGGGAGTGGTCGTCGACGGCGATGAAGCCGCCGGGGTCGTAGGGGAGGCCGTCGATGTGTCGGCCTTCGAGGCGGGGGAGGCTGACGACGGCGTCGGCTTCGATCTCGGCGCCGGGCACGATCGTCAGCGCTCCGCGCTCGTACTTGACCGGGTGGGTGCCGGCGAGGACCTCGATTTCGTGTTCGGCGAGCAGTTCGGCGACCTGCTCGGAGGCGCGCCGGCCGAAGATCCGCAGCGGCGACTCTTCCGGGGTGACGACCGTCACCTGCGTGCCGGTGACCCCGTGCTTGGAGATTTCGGTTGCCGCCATGAGGGCGAGCTCGTAGGCGGGGAGCGCCCAGCCGTGGCCGCCCGGCATCGTGAAGACCAGTCGCCGCAGCCGCCCTTCCCGCAACCGCTGCACCACGTCCAGCATCTCCCCTTCGTCGGCGACCCCCCAGAAGGTGGTGGCCCCGGGAACGGACTGCAGCAGCCGCGCCCCGCAGGCGACGAGGAGGTGGTCGTAGGCAAGCTCGGTCCCGTCGTGGGTGGTCGCGCAGCGGAGGGCGGGATCGACGGAGGCGATGTTCTCGCGCCGGTATTCGGCGTCGCAGAGCTCGGCCAGCTGCTCGAGGTCGTAGCGGAGAACGCGGGAGGCCCCGTAGGGCTCGCCGACGGCGAAGGGGCGGTAGACGAACTCCTCGCGGCCGGCGCAGATCTCCACCTGCGCTCTGTCCCCCGCCAGGTCCTGCAGCGCGATCGCAGCCTCGAGCGCGCCGACCCCACCGCCGACGAGCAAGACTTTAGAGGCATCGGTCTTGGCCATCGAAGACAGTCTTCAGCCGAAGCCGCGGCGCATCATCCGCGGTAGCCCACGCCGGGGAGTGCGGTTTTGCCGCAGGTCCTCGCTTCCCCGGCGCCTTAGGGTCTCGCCATGGATCTGGCCGAGCTGGGGATCGCGCTGGCGACCGTCTTCGCCGTCAACCTGCTGCCTGCCTTCGGGCCGCCGACCTGGGCGGTGCTGGTCTTCTTCAGCCTCGACTTCGATCTGCCGGCGGTCCCACTGGTGCTGGGCGGCGCCCTGGCCGCGGCCAGCGGGCGCTTCGTCCTCGCCAGCGCGACCCGCAGGCTGCGGCCGCGCTTGTCGGCGGCGAGGCTCGAGCGGCTCGACCGGGCCGAGGCCGCGCTCAGCGCCGATCGCCGCCGCACGGCGGCGGGCCTCGGTCTCTTCGCCCTCTCGCCGGTGCCCTCCGGTCAGCTCTTCGTCGGCGCCGGCCTGATGACGGTGCCGCTGCTGCCCCTAACCGCGGCCTTCTTCGCCGGGCGCCTCGTCTCCTACTCGATCTACGTCAGCGCCGCGAGCCTCGCCGAGCGCAGCCTCGGCGACGTCGTCGTCGAGGCCCTCACCTCCCCGGTCGGGGTGGGGATGCAGCTGGCGATGCTGGTGGCGCTCGGGGTCCTGCTCGGCGGCTTCCGGCCCGGAAGCCCTAAGTTGACGGGATGAAACTCCTGGTTGGACACGACGGCAGCGACGGCGGGCGCGACGCGCTCGAGCTGACCCGGGTCCTGGCCGAGGTCACCGGGGCGAGCGTCCTCGTCGTCACCGTCCTGCCCTACGGGCCGCTGCCGATTCCCTACGAGATCCTCGAAGAGGAGGAGGCCGCACGGGCGCAGCCCCTGTTCGAGGAGGCGAAGGAGCGGCTGGGGGAGGTCGAGGTCGAGACGCGCGCCTTCGGGGGCGGTACGCCGGCCGGGGTGATCAACGACCTCGCCGAGCGCGAGGGGGTGGACGCGCTCGTCGTCGGCTCGCCCCACCGGGGGCCGATCGGCCGGACGCTGATCGGCAGCGTCGCCGACGGGCTCCTGCACGGAGCTCCCTGCGAGGTGCTGCTGGCGCCCCGCGGCTACGCGTCCGAGCGGCACGGCCCCTTCCGCACGATCGCCGTCGCCTACGACGACACCGAGGAAGCGAAGGCGGCGCTGGGGCGGGCCGAAGCGATCGGCCTCGCCTGCCGCGCCACGATCGCCGTCTACACGGTCTCCGCCCCGCCGGCCGTCGTTCCCGGCGCGACCGGGTACACGCCGGCCGTCCCGCCCGAGGCGGGGGCGATCGTGACCCGGACCGTGAAGGCGGTCGACGAGCGGCTGGCGGCGACGGGCCGCGCCCTCTCCGGGGTGCCGGGCCAGGCGATCGTCGAGGCCTGCGAGGAGGTCGGCGCCGAGCTGCTGGTCGCCGGCTCCCGTGGCTACGGGCCGGTGCGGCGGGTCCTGCTCGGCTCCGTCTCCACCCAGCTCGCCCACGAGGCCCCGTGCCCGGTGCTGGTGGTGCCGCGGCCTAGCGCAGCAGCGAGCTGACCAGGCCGACGTATTCGCGCAGGCGGTCGACCGCGAGGTAGCTGTCGCGGACGCGCTCCCTGCCGGCCTCGCCCATCGCCGCGCGGCGGTCGCGGTCGGCGAGGACCGACTCGATCGCGCGGGCGAAGCCGGGCAGGTCGCGCGGGTCATCGACGAGGATCCCGGTGCGGCCGTCGACGACCTGGTCCTGGATCCCGCCGACCCGGCTGGCGACGATCGGCCGCGCCTTCCACATCGCCTCGGCCACGGTCAGCCCGAACCCCTCGGCGAGGCTCTTCTGGACGACCACCTCGGCCCGGCGCTGGAGCGCGTTGACCATCGTCGCGTTCTCCCGCAGGTCGGTCATCGGCAGGCTGACGAGGTGCGAGCGGGCGCGGCAGGCGTCGCTCATCCGGCGCCAGTGCTCGGTGACTTCCTCGTAGACGGCGGCGCCCTCGGGGTCGTCGCTGATGCCGGCGGTTTCCGGGCCGACCAGGACCAGGTGCGCCGCGGGGTCCTCGAGGTGGTGCTCGAAGATTTCGAGCAGCCCGCGCGGGTCCTTGAGCCGGTCCCAGCGCGAGACCTGGGTGACCACCGTGGCGTCGCCGGGAACCGGGCGCTCCTGCAGGATCGTCGCCCTGGCCTCGACCTGCTCGAGCGTCGCCGCGACCCGCTCCTCGTCGAGCTCTTCGTTCTTCGCCGAGAAGGGGTCGATCACCGGCGGCATGAACCAGGCCCGGGAGCGGTCGAGCCCCTCCCAGAGGTACTCCCGGCGCGAGAAGACGCAGGCGTCGGCACGCTCGACGTAGGGGCGGAGGAAGTCCCAGGCTTCGCGGGCGAGGTCGTTGGGACGGTCGACGCCGATGTGGCAGCGCCAGACGACCGCCAGCCCGGCCTCCCGCATCGCCGGCACCAGCCCCGCCGTCTGCGGGTCGTGCAGGTAGATCACGTCGTCGGGCTGCACCAGGCGGCTGAGCTCCCCGGCGCACCACGCCAGCGCCTTCTCGTAGGTGGCCCGCGCCCGCTCGTCGAGCTCGCCGTCGTCGCCCACGTGCCCGTGCAGGCGGTTGTGGATCCGCTTGGTCACGGCGAAGAAGCCGTCGGTCTCGGGCAGCACGACCCAGCGGGTATCGACCCCGGCGCCGCGGACGTACGGCAGCAGGGCGCGCAGCATCTCCGCCACCCCGCCCCCCTGGGCGGTCGAGCTGACGTGCCAGATCCGCCGCTCGGCGAAGGTCCCGCGGGCGGCGGCCGCGGCCTGCTCGATCTCGTCGTAGCGGTCGGCGATCAGCGGGCGGAAGCGCTCCAGCGGCGCCGGCTCGATCTCGACCTGCTTCAGCGCGGTCACGCCGCCTCCTCGCCGGCGAGGGCGGCCATCGTCGCCACCGTCGAGTCGGCCAGCGCCGCCAGGTCGTAGCCGCCCTCGAGCACGGCGCCGACCGGCGCGCCCCAGCCGGCGGCCGCGGCCCGGACCTGCGTGGCCATGCGGCCGAAGGAGGCGGCCTCGAGCCGGCACTCGGCCAGGGGATCGTCGCGGTGGGCGTCGAAGCCGGCCGAGATCAGCACCAGCTGCGGCTCGAACCGCGCGGCGGCCGGCAGGATCTCCTCCTCCAGCAGGGAGAGCCAAAGCCCCTCTTCGCTGCCGGCCGGGACCGGCAGGTTGATCGTGAAGCCCTCGCCGGGACCGGAGCCGACGTCCTCGCGGGCGCCGGTGCCGGGGAAGATCCCGTCCTGGTGGATGCTGGCGAAGAGGACGTCGTCGCGGCGGCGGAAGATCTCGGCGGTGCCGTTGCCGTGGTGGACGTCCCAGTCGAGGATGAAGACCCGCTCGAGCCCGAGCTCGGCGATCGCCAGCGCCGCCGCGATCGCGACGTTGTCGAAGAGGCAGAAGCCCATCGCCCGCGAGGGCTCGGCGTGGTGGCCCGGCGGGCGGCCGGCGCTGAACCCGACCCGGGCCTCGCCGCCGAGGAGGGCGCGGACCATCTCGCAGGCCGCTCCCGCCGAGCGCAGCGCCGCCTCGTAGGAGGCCGCGCCGGCGTAGGTGTCGACGTCGATCGCGCCGCCGCCGGAGCGGCAGAGGTCGCGGATCCCCTCGACGTGCTCGCGCGGGTGGACGAGCAGCAGCTCCTCCTCGTCGGCCGCCGGCGCCTCGCGCCGCTCCCAGCCGAGCCAGTCCCGCTCCGCCAGGGCCGCCTCGATCGCCTGCAGCCGCTGCGGCCGCTCCGGATGACCGTAGAGACCCTCCCCCGGGTCGTGCTCCAGGCAGGCGGGGTGGCTGAAGTAGAGCATCGGGCGGAATGTACCGGGGGTGCCATCCACGCCTGGGCGATCTCCCCGGCTAGGGCATCTCGAGCAGGAGCTCCTCCACGCGCGAGAGGGAGGCGATGTAGCGCTCCGCCTCTGCGTCGATCAGCCGAGCCAGCCTCAGGATCTGCCCATGTCGGACTTTGAGGTCGGACGAGAAGATCGCCTCGTGGTGGGCGATGCGGTTGCGGAAGTGCAGGATCGGGCCGGAGAGGTTCGCGATCTCTTTGCGCCTGCCATTGCCGTTCGGAAACGCCTTCGACAGGGACGCTCGCCACAGGTCCTCGTAGACGCCGCTGAAGAGGGCTTGCCAAAAGCCGAAGGAGAGCGAGGCGATGACCCGGCCGCGAGTCGGCCGCTTGCCGCCTCGCTGCAGGCGCCCGATGGCCTCGTTCACCCTTTCCCGGCTCTCGTCGGTGAGCACGTTCGCGTCGCATAGCCACACGTTCGGCAGGAGGATCGAGAGCGGAGCCGCCGGATCGGTGGCGGGGAATTGCCGGTCGATCGCGTTGCGCATCAGGACCTCGAGGTGGTAGACGACCTCGAGAAAGGCGGCCGAGACCTCTGCGTTCCAGTTGTAGAGAGCGACCGCCTTTTCGTGCTGTTCACCGGTCTCCTCGAGGTAGGCGCGGAAACGCGGTTCTCCGAGCCATCTCGCCGCTTGATCGGGACGCATGCAGGACTTTTTCACGCCAGGTGAGGGCAATTTCCGGTGCTAGACTGACCTTGAATGCCCCGGATCCGCCTCTGTTTCATGCGGCCGGGGCTTTGTGTTTTCTCGATACTGCGAACGGGTTCCGGGTATCGACCGATAGTCACTTAATTTATAAGTCAAGTCCACCGCTGATGTCAAGACACAACAGCGTTTGCCATCGGCGATAGTTGCCCTCGTGTCTCCCCGTTCATTCCCACGCGACGATTCGCTCCTGGCACTGGGCCTGGCGGTGCGTGCTATCCGCACCGAAAAAAGACTCTCCCAGGAAGAGCTGGCGCTCCGCGCGAATTTGCACGTCACCTACGTCAGCTACATCGAGACGGGGAGGCGCAATCTCACCTGGACCACTCTCCGGAAAATCAGTGGGGGGCTTGAAACGACGATGGCGGAGCTTGTTAAGAGGGCGGAAAGGATCGAGCGGCAGAGCTGAGGGCCCCTGCTCACCTACGTGTCGATCAACCCGTGCGCCAGCGCGTAACGCGTCAGCTCGGGCCGGCTGGAGAGGCCGAGCTTCTGCTGGATGTGGGCGCGGTGGGTCTCGACCGTGCGGACGCTGAGGGCGAGCTGCTCGCCGATCTCGCGGTTGGTGTGGCCGAGCGCCATCAGTTTGAGGACGTCGGTCTCGCGCGGTGAGAGGGGCGGCCGCTCACCGTCTTCGCCGGCGTTGTCGAGGCCGGCGGCGACGGCGGGGGCGAGGTGGGAGTCGCCCGCGGCGGCGGCACGGACCGCCTCGATCAGCTCGAGGTGGGCCGAGTCCTTGAAGAGGTAGCCCTTGGCGCCGGCGTCGAGGGCGCGGCGAGCCAGGGTCAGGTCGCGCTCCATCGTCAGCAGCACGATCTCCGTCGCGGGCGATTCCTCGCGCAGCTCCGGCACCGCGTCGACGGCGAGGCCGTCGGGGAGGTTGACGTCGAGAACCAGAACCCGCGGTTTCTTCTCGGCGAGGGCCGTCCGCGCCGAGTCGATGTCGTTGGCCTCGCCGATGACTTCGAGGTCGTCCTGCCCGTTCAGCAGCGCCTTCAGCGCTCCCCGCACCACCGTGTGGTCGTCGACCAGGACGACCGTGACCGTCTTCTCCTGCGGCGTTTCGCTCACGCAGCGAGCGTAACCGGTTGCGGAGCGGCCGCAGCGGCAGATGTGGCTAACCCCAGATGTTGGCGCTTCGGTCGCAGGCGACCATCGCATCGGCTTCATTAACCAAACCGATCGATGGAGGAGATGGGGATGGAAGGCATAGCGACGAAAGACGTGGGCGCAGGCGCCGAGGCGCCGAAGCTGAAACGGAGCATGGGGGTCTGGATGGCCACCGCGCTCGTGGTCGGGAACATGGTCGGCTCGGGGATCTTCCTCCTGCCGGCGTCGCTCGCCGGCGTGGCGGGACCGATCTCGATCGTCGGCTGGCTCTTCACCGGGGCCGGCGCGCTGCTCCTCGCACTCGTCTTCTCCCGCCTCGGGCGGGCGATGCCCCGCACCGGCGGGCCGTACGCCTACGCGCGCCGCGCCTTCGGCGACTTCATCGGCTTCCAGACGGCGTGGGGCTACTGGATCGCCGCCTGGGCCGGCAACGCCGCGATCGCCGTCGCCTTCGTCGGCTACCTCGCCGTCTTCTGGGGCGACCTCGAAACCAACAACCTGCTCGCCGCCCTGGTCGGCATCGGCGTGATCTGGCTGCTGACCGCGGTCAACGTGCTCGGCACCCGCGAGAGCGGCGCCGTCCAGGTCGTCACCACGGTCCTCAAGTTCGTGCCGCTGGCGATCATCGGCGTGATCGGCCTCTTCTTCGTCAACAGCGACAACCTCACCCCGTTCGCCCCCCACGGCACCTGGAGCGCGATCTCCGCCGCCGCCCCGCTCACCCTCTGGGCCTTCATCGGCCTCGAGTCGGCGACCGTCGCCGCCGGCGAGGTCAGGGACCCGGAGAAGAACATCCCGCGGGCGACCGTCTACGGGACGATCGCGGCGACCGTCGTCTACATCCTCGGCACCATCGCGGTGATGGGCATCATCCCGACCGAGACCCTGGCGGCCTCGACCAGCCCCTTCGCCGACGCGGCCGGCCAGATGTTCGGCGGCAGCTGGGACAAGGTGATCGCGCTGGTCGCGATGATCTCCACCTTTGGCGCCCTCAACGGCTGGATCCTGCTGCAGGGACGGGTGCCGCTGGCGGCCGCCGAGGACGGCCTCTTCCCGCCCCAGTTCGCCCAGGTCCACGGCGAGCGGCGGACGCCGGTCTTCGGCCTGGTCGTCTCCTCGGTCCTGGTCACCGGCCTGATGCTGATGAACTACACGAAGGGCCTGGTCGACGCCTTCACCTTCATCATCCTCCTCGCCACCCTGACCACCCTGGTCCCCTACGCCTACTCGGCGGCGGCCCAGGCCCACCTCTACTTCACCGAAAGGGACATCTTCGAGCGCGGCAGGTTCGCCCGTGACACGGTCATCGCCGCCCTCGCCTTCGCTTACTCGGTCTGGGCGATCACCGGCTCCGGCAAGGACATCATCGCCAAGGGGTTCGTCCTCCTCCTCGCCGGGATCCCGGTCTACGTCCTGATGAAGTGGTGGCAGGCCAGGCAGGCCGAAAAGGAGACCGATGAACTGGTTGCGGCATCAGGCGTCGCCCGCAAATCCCTTCCCACGGCGGGCGCCGTCGCCGCTACCGAGGGAGGCTCGCGATGACGAGCCTCCCGTCCCCCAGTAAAGCCCCCGCGCCGTTCCCTGACGGCGCGGGGGCGTCGCCTTCTCCCCGCCTCTACGTCGGCTCCGAGGTCGGCGTGCTGCGGCGGGTGATGCTGCACCGCCCCGACCTCGAGCTGCGCCGGCTGACGCCGGCCAACAAGGAGGAACTGCTCTTCGACGACGTGCTCTGGGTGAAGCGGGCCCGCCAGGAGCACGACGCCTTCGCCGACGCCCTGCGCGAAGAGGGCGTCGAGGTCCTCTACCTGCGGGAGCTGCTGGCGCAGACGCTCGCGATCCCCCAGGCGAGGTCCGAGGTCCTCGCCGCCACCCTCGCCGAGGCCGATCTGGGACCGGCGCTGGGGGCGGCGGTGATCGAGTGGCTGGGAGGGCTGTCGGGCGCCGAGCTTGCCGAGCGCCTGATCGGCGGCATCACCTACGAGGAGCTGCCCTTCGACAGCCTCTCGCTGGTCGCCCAGGTCGCCCGTCACGACGGCTTCGTCCTGGCGCCGCTGCCGAACCACCTCTTCACCCGCGACACCTCCGCCTGGGTCTACGAAGGCGTGACCGTGCACGCGATGGCGAAGCCCGCGCGGCGCCGCGAGGCGGTCCACCTGGAGGCGATCTACCGCCATCACCCGCTCTTCGCCGAGGCCCCGCACGAGACCTGGAGCGACGAGCTCGGCGGACCGCCGCGCCTGGAGGGCGGCGACGTGCTGGTGATCGGCAACGGCTGCGTCCTGATCGGGATGGGGGAGAGGACGAAGCCGGCCGGGGTAGAACTGCTGGCGCGCCGGCTCTTCGCCGCCGGCGCCGCCACCCGCGTGATCGCGGTCGAACTGCCGCCGCAGCGCTCGAGCATGCACCTCGACACGGTGATGACGATGGTCGACCGCGACGCCTTCACCGTCTACCCGGAGCTGCGCGCGGCGATGATCGGCTACACCCTGCGGCCGGGGCCGGAAGGGGTCCAGGTCGAGCGCGAGGGGGAGCTGTTCGCCGCGATCGCCGAGGCCCTCGACCTCGACGAGCTGCGCCTCTTCGAGACCGGCGGCGACAGCTTCGAGGCCCAGCGCGAGCAGTGGGACGACGGCAACAACGTCCTCGCCCTCGCCCCCGGGCTGGTCGTCGCCTACGAGCGCAACGTCGACACCAACACCCGCCTCCGCCACGGCGGCATCGAGGTGATCACGATCGCCGGCGCCGAGCTCGGCCGCGGCCGCGGCGGGCCGCGCTGCATGTCCTGCCCGATCGAGCGCGACTCGGTTTCCTTTTCCGGCTAGCTCCTGGCCGGCTCGGCGGCGGCCGCCGCGACCTGCGTCCCGGCCTCGCCCCGCACGATCCGGGCGGCGTCGGCGAGGGAGCCGATCGCAGCCCGGCGGCCGGTCGCTTCGGCGAAGCGGCAGGCGGCCTCGACCTTGGGGCCCATCGAGCCGGCGGCGAAGCTCATCGCCCGCAGCTCCGCCGGCTGGGCGCCGGCGATCGGCCGCTCGCCGGGACCGCCCCAGCCGGTGTGGACGCTGTCGACGTCGGTCAGCATCAGCAGCAGGTCGGCATCGAGCCGCCGCGCCAGCAGGGCGGCGGTCAGGTCCTTGTCGATCACCGCCTCGACCCCGTGCAGGGTCCCGAGCTCGTCGAGCGCGACCGGGATGCCGCCGCCGCCCGCGCAGATCACCAGCGCGCCGCAGCCGACGAGCAGGCGCAGGCTGCGAATCTCGGCGATCGCGTGCGGCTCGGGGGAGGGGACGAGGCGACGGTAGCCGTCGCCGTCGCGCCCCAGGGTCCAGCCCCGCTCGGCGCGCAGGCGCTGCGCCTGCGCCGGCGCGTAGACCGGGCCGATCGGCTTGGTCGGGTTGGCGAAGGCGGGGTCGTCGGCGGCGACCACCACCTCGGTGAGGACGCTGACGACGTCGCGCTCGGGCAGGGCGTTGCGCAGCGCCAGCTCGAGCATGTGCCCGACCATTCCCTCGCTCTCGGCGTCGAGGACGTCGAGGGGGTAGGGCGGAACGTCCGGGAGGGCCTCGCTCTGGAGCGCCAGCAAACCCACCTGCGGCCCGTTGCCGTGGGTGACGATCACCTCGTGCTCGGCGGCGATCTCGGCCAGGGCGGCCGCGGCCGCCTCGACGTTGCGCTGCTGGTTCGGCGCCGAGGCGGGTTCGCCGCGGCGGAGGAGGGCATTGCCTCCCAGGGCGAGCAGAATTCTCATGCCTGAAGGATCGCGCCGATGCGGCCCGCGCCCATCGGGCCGAAGCCACAATCCCGGGTGCGGGATTCGCACCCGCCCCGTGGCCTGGCAGACTCCCTGGAAGGTGCCGATGGAGAGCAGCGAGCGGGAGATAACCGTCGTTCTCGCGGACGACCACAACGTCATCCGCACTGGCCTGCGGGCGATGCTCGAAGCGGAGCCGGACCTGCGGGTGATCGGCGAGGCCGCCGACGCCCCCGCGGCGCAGAAGCTGGCCCGCGGCCGCCGCCCCGATGTGCTCGTCCTCGACCTGCAGATGCCGGGAGCGGAGCCGGCCAGTGACATCTCCACGCTGCGCGAGGAGTTGCCCGGGACCGCGATCGTCGTCCTGACGATGCAGAACGACGCCCGGCGGGCGCGCGAGCTGCTGCAGGCCGGCGCCTCCGGCTACGTCCTCAAGCAGGCGGCCGAGCGGCAGCTGACGGCGGCGATCCGCACCGCCGCCGAGGGCGGCTCCTACATCGATCCCGAGCTGGGCGGGCAGGTGGCGCAGCTCGGCCCCGACCCGCTCGAGGAGCTGGGCGAGCGCGACCTCGAGCTGCTGCGGCTGCTGGCCCTCGGCCACACCAACCGCGAGATCGGCGAGAAGCTCTACCTCAGCGTCCGCGCGGTCGAGGTCAACCGGGCGAAGCTGCTGGAGAAGCTGGGGCTGGAGACGCGCCCGGAGCTGGTCCGCTTCGCGATCGCCAACGGCGTCATCGACGTCGAGCGCGACAGCTAGGAGAGATTGCCGAGCGGCACCGTGGCGGAGATCTCGGTGCCCTCGCCCGGCGTCGAGGCGACCTCGATCTGGCCGCCGAAGAGCTCGATCCGCTCGCGCATCCCCCGCAGGCCGCGGCCGCTGCGCGAGGCGGCGGGGTCGAAGCCGTCGCCGTCGTCGCGGATGACGATCCGGATCACGTCGTCGAGCTCCGCCGCGGTGACGTTGATGTGGGACGCGTGGGCGTGCTTGGTGACGTTCGTCAGCGCCTCCTGCACGAGCCGGTAGACGATTCGTTCCTCGTCGCCGCTGACGGCCTCGCCGATCTCGATCTCCGTCTCGACCGCGGCGCCGCTGCGGGCCGCGTTCTCGTCGGCCAGCGCCTGGATCGCGCCGGCCAGCCCCAGCCGCTCCAGGGCCGCCGGCCGCAGGTCGTTGATCAGCCGGTTGAGCTCGTTGATCTGCCCCTCGAGCTGGACCATCGCCTCCTCCGCCGCGCTCTCGATTCGGTCGGCTCGGCGCTCCCCCGCGCTCTGCAGCGCCGTCGCCAGGATGATCCGGATCGCCGCCAGCCCCTGCAGGGTGTCGTCGTGCAGCTCCCGCGCCCAGCGTTCGCGCTCCCCCTCGGCCGACTCGATCTGCTGCTGCAGCCGCTCCGACTCGACCGTCTGCGCGGTCGCCACCGCGGTCGCCGCGCTGGCGGCGAAGGCCTGCAGCAGCCGCAGGTCCTCCTGGTCGAACTCGACCCCCCCGGCTTCGCGGTCGAGGGCGACGAGGGTGCCGACGGCGCGGCCGCGGAAGAGCAGCGGCACGACCAGGGCCGTCTCGGCGCCGAGACGCTCGCGCAGCCTCGCCGTGGTCGGGGGGGAATCGCGGTCGAGCCGGTGGGAGACCTGCTTCTCCATCGCCCCGCCGAAGACCGGATCCGAGATCGGCACCTCGAAGTCGTCCATGCCCTCGTTGGACTCGCCGGCGTGGGCGGCGACGAAGAGGCGGTCGCCACGGCGCAGGAGGACGAGCAGCGCACGGGCGTCGACGAGCGCCCGCGCCCGCTTCACGATCAGGTCGAGGACGCGCTCGACGTCGGTCTCGCCGCCGACCGTGCGGGCGATGTCGACCGAGGTCTCGGCCCGGCGCAGGGCCTGCTCGATCTCGGCCTCGCGTTCGCTGAGGCTGGTGTAGAGGCGGGCGTTCTCGATCGCGATCCCGGCCCAGCTGGCGAGGGTCAGCGCCGCTTCCTCGTCGGCCTGGCCGAATTCCTTGGCGCCCTGTTTCTCGGTCATGTAGAGGTTGCCGTAGGTCTCGCCGCGGACCGTGATCGGCACCCCGAGGAAGGAGTGCATCGGCGGGTGGCCGGGGGGGAAGCCGTAGGCGTGGGGGTGGGCGTTGACGTCGCGCAGCCGCAGCGGCGCCGGCTCGCGGATCAGCTCGCCGAGGACGCCGCGCCCGCGCGGCAGGTTGCCGATCTCGCGCCGGGCCTCCTCGTCGATGCCGACGTTGATGAACCGTTCCAGCTCGCGCCGCTCGCGGTCGAGGACGCCGAGGGCGGCGTAGCGGGCGCCGGTCAGCTCGCGGGCGGCGTCGACGACCGATTTCAGCACCGCCTCCAGGTCGAGCTCGGAGAGCAGGCTGCTGCCGACGTCGATCAGGCGCCGGAAGCGATCTTCCTCGACTGGCTGCGAGGCTTGCTCGGAACTCTCCATGGAGTCGAATACTCCCACCAATTCGTGGTATTTGGGAGGGCCGCGATGCTCGGCTCAGTGCTGGAGGAGGCCGGCGACGGCGCGGGCGACGCTTTTGCCGCGGGGCGTCAGCGTGTACTCGGTGTGGGGCGGGCGGCCAGGGACCAGGTGGCGCTCGACGATCCCGGCGGCCTCCAGCTGCTCGAGCCGCTCGGAGAGGGTGGTGGGGGAGACGCCGGGGAGCGACTGGCGGAACTCGTTGAAGCGGGCGGCGCCGCTGGAGCAGGCGTAGATCGTCGCCATCGTCCAGCGGCGCTCGAGCAGCCCCGCGGCGGCGCGGAGCTCGGTCGGGACCGGGTTGCAGTTGCGACAGCGGGGGGACATTGCCTGATTCCTCCTAGGCCGCCACTGCCTCGTGTCCCTTCTCCGCCGGCTCCAGCGCCAGCGCCAGCACCTCGTCGATGCTCATCACCGGGTGGAAGGTCATCTGCTCGCGCACCTCCTCGGGCACCTCGTCGAGGTCGCCGCGGTTGCGCTCGGGCAGGATCACCTCGGTCAGCCCGGCGGCGTGCGCTGCCAGCACCTTCTGCTTGAGGCCCCCGATCGGCAGCACCCGGCCCTGCAGGGTGACCTCGCCGGTCATCCCGACCGTGTGCTTGACCGGCCGCCCGGTCAGCAGGCTGACCAGCGCCGTCGTCATCGCCGTGCCGGCGCTGGGGCCGTCCTTGGGGATCGCCCCGGCGGGGACGTGGAGGTGGAACTCGCGGTTGAAGCGCTCGGCGTCGATGCCCAGCTCTCCCCGGTGCGCCCGCACGTAGGAGAGCGCGATCCGCGCCGACTCCTTCATCACGTCGCCGAGCTGGCCGGTCAGCACCAGGCCCTTGTCGCCGTCCATCGCGGTCGCCTCGATGAAGAGGATGTCGCCGCCCGTGCCGGTCACCGCCAGGCCGGTGGAGACGCCCGGGATCGCGGTCCGCTCGACCGACTCCTGGAAGAACTTCTGGCGGCCGAGCGCCTCGCGCAGGGCGTCGCCGTCGACGACGATCCGGTCGCTGACCTCGCCGGCGGCGATCTTCGTCGCCGCGGCGCGGATCACCTTGCCGATCTCGCGCTCGAGCCGGCGCACGCCCGCCTCGCGGGTGTACTCGGAGATCACCGCCCGCAGGACCTCGTCGCCGACCTCGATCTCCTCCGGCTTCAGGCCGTTCCGCTGCAGCTGTCGCGGCAGCAGGTAGCCCCTGGCGATCGCCAGCTTCTCCTCGGTCGTGTAGCCGTCGAAGGAGATGATCTCCATCCGGTCCAGCAGCGGCGCCGGGATCGTGTCGGCGAGGTTGGCGGTGGCGATGAAGACGACCTCGGAGAGGTCGACCTCGACGTCGAGGTAGTGGTCGCGGAAGGTGTCGTTCTGCGCCGGGTCGAGCACCTCGAGCAGGGCCGCGGAGGGGTCGCCGCGCCAGTCGGCGCCGACCTTGTCGACCTCGTCGAGGAGGATCACCGGGTTCATCGTCCCGGCGTCGCGCAGGGCGCGGATGATCCGTCCCGGCAGGGCGCCGATGTAGGTGCGGCGGTGGCCGCGGATCTCCGCCTCGTCGCGGATGCCGCCGAGGCTGATGCGGACGAACTCGCGCCCGAGGGCGCGGGCGATCGACTCGCCGATCGAGGTCTTGCCGGTCCCGGGCGGCCCGACCAGGGTCAGGATCGCGCCGTTGGCGCGGCTGTCGTCGGCGACCTCGCGCTCCTCGCGCAGCTTGCGCACGGCGATGAACTCGGTGATCCGCCGCTTCACGTCGTCGAGCCCGGCGTGGTCGGCGTCGAGCACCTCACGGGTGCGGGCGGGGTCGAGCCGCTCCTCGGAGCGCTTGCTCCACGGCACCGCGATCAGCCAGTCGAGGTAGCTGCGGATCATCGAGCTCTCCGGCGACTGCTCGCCCTGGCGCTCGAGCCGCCGCAGCTCCTTCTCGGCCTGCTCGGCGACCGCCTCCGGCATCTCCGCCTCGGCGATCTTGCGCTCGTACTCGGAGATCAGGTCGGCCTCGTCCTCGCCCAGCTCCTTGCGGATCGACTCCATCTGTTTGCGCAGGAAGTACTCGCGCTGCTGCTTCTGCGCCCCGGACTCGACGTCGTCGCGGATCTTGCTCCGCACCTGCAGCTCGGTCAGGCGCTCGCGCTGCAGCTCGACCGCCAGCTCGAGGCGGGCGCTGACGTCGATCGTCTCCAGCAGCCGCAGCTTGCCCTCGTTGGGGATGTCGGGGGAGAGGCCGGAGGTGTCGGCCAGCGCGCCCGGCTCGTCGATCGAGCGCAGGAAGGCGGCGATGCGACCGTCGTCGCCGCGGTGCTCGAGGATCTCCTCGACCACGGCGCGGTATTCGGTCGTCAGCTCGCGGGTGTGCTCGTCGTCGGGATGGCCGTCGCGGATCTCCTGCACCTCGACCCGCAGCGAGTCGCCCTCGCCCGGTTGGGCGGCGCCGGCGATCAGCCCGCGGTGCAGACCGACGACGGTGGCGACGGGGCGGCCGCGGCGGGAGAGGCCGGTCTCGATCACCTCGGCGACGACGCCGACGCGGCCGTACTCGCCCTCGCGGCGCGGGATCAGGAAGACGCGCTCCTCCTCGCCGACGTCGATCGGCAGGGTCGCGGTCACGGTCGGGAAGACGATTGCCTCATCAAGGGGTATGAGCAGATAGTTCATGCGCAAGTCCATTTTCTGTAGTTAGTCCTTGAACAGGATAGCGCTGATGGTTTCCGCGTCAAGCAGACTTGGGGAGGACGGCCGGGGCTAGTAGGCCCCGGCGAGCGGAAGGCGCGGCCGGTGGATGACGGGTCCGGTCTGTTCGCGCCCCTCCAGTGAGGCGACGACGGCGTCGACGGTCTGGACGATCAGCCCGTAGTCGCGATCGGCGGCTTGCGCCCGCAGGCGCTCGAGCCGGACCCGGTCCTCGGAGGCGACGACTTCGACGAGCTCGACCTCGGCCAGCTGAAGGTCGGAGCAGGTCCGCTTGCGCGCCGTTCGCAGGCGCCGGCGCATCGCGCCGAGGTCCCCGCTGACCCTTGCGTGGTCCCCGAGCACGATCATCGTGTCGACGGCGGTGAAGGCGGGATGGGAGAACCGCCGGATTGGGTGCCGGGTGAGGATTTCTTCGAGCATCGTGTCGATTCCCTCCGGCCCGTGTTCGTGCCAGCGCACGAGAGCCTCGGTGAGGTCGTCGTCGAGCCGGAACATCGGGTGTCGGATCAGCTGCCGCGCGTATTTCATGAACGGGCTTTTCATTCGCTCGCGCGCTGCGGCGGCTTTGCCCGCGTGCAGCGCCACGAGCGCCTCGTCGAGCTGGAGCCAGGCCGCCCAGTTGAACCCGATGTGGGGCATCCGCTGTTCGTAGCGCTCCGCCAACGCGGCTCGTCGCCCGAACTCCCCGCGCTGGCGGTAGGTCCAGGCGAGGATGTAGATCGTCATCGCCTCCAGCGCCGGATGGCGCTGGAGGCGGAGGAGGGAGAGGCTCTGCTCCGCGTCGGCGGACGCCTGCGCGAGTTCTCCGTGGAGCTTCTCGATCGAGGCGATCCGGGTCAGGATCTGTGGCCTCTCGGCGAGAGGGCTGGAGCGGAGGCGCCCGATGGCGCGACGGTCCGAGGGTCGGAGTGGCCGTGAGTCCAGCAGGGTTGCGTACAGCTCGGCGAGCAGCGGTCGCTCGCGGAGCTTCGGCAGCCCCAGCAGCCCGGCCAAAGCGACCATCAGCGGCGCCCGCACCCAGGAGATGTCATAGCCGCTGCTGCGCAGCAGCTTGACGAGGAGGGGGAGTTTCCTGGTGCCGCGGTCGAAGAGCAGGGCTTTGACCAGGTAGCGCCGAGCGACCGCCGATCCACGCAGCTGCCCGAGCAACTGCGCCTGCGAGACGTTGCTCGGCTTGAACTCCAGCGGAGCGGCCGGTCGCAGCGGCTTTCTCGTTGGCGGCGGCGGGACCGAGTGGGGGGCAAGGGCCTGGCCGAGCTCCAGCAATCCCTCGGTCGGATTGCCGGCTTCGAGCTTCACCTTCGAGTTGCCCACCAGCCGCTCGAGCCGCTTCAAGAGGTGGCCTGGAAACTCCCACCAGGTGACGGAACGGGCGCCCTCGAACGCCTCCAGCAGTACCGGCGTCAGGTCGGGATCGGCGCCTCGATAGCCGAAGAGGAAGAGGTCGCGATTGCGGATGTCGGCCGCAAGCTTCTCGGCCCATTCCTCGTCAAGCAACCACACGCGCGAGGCCTGGAAGAGCAGGTCGTAGTCGTGGCGCGCTGGCTCCTGCGGTGGATCGCCTGGGAAGGGGAAGGTGCCGTGCGGCTTGTAGAGAGCGGGTCCGGAGACCTCGAGCGGGTCTCCCGGTGCGACCACTTCGATCTCGATCCCCTGTCGCAGGGCGGCGGTCTCGATCATCGTGTCGAAGTTCGGCGTCCATACCTTGGCGCCGGCGTCGAGCATGGCGGCGACGGCGTGGTGGTTCGCGTTCGGCTCCTTCGGCTCGCACGCCCACCAGATCTCCCGACGGATCGCCTGGCGCGTCTCTTCCCGATTGTCATCCAGCGCGTCAAAGACCTGCTCGGGTGAGAGCTCGTCCAGCTCGAACTCGAATTCCGAGCGCAGGTCATCGATGCCGGCACGCGCGAGGAAGGAGTCCCGCAGCGTTTCGAAGTCAGGGGCCCCGGTCGGGGCGGGGACGGAGATCCCGGCACCGACTATCAGCGTCACCCCCTGCGCATCCACGACTCCTCCCGACTATATGGAGATCAAGTGCTCAATTCCCTACAGCGGAGTTCTTTGCCTGTCCATAGCATCCGCCGGCGAGAGGGATGGAGCAGGGCGAGAAAGACTCGGTGGAGGTCGACTCCGCTTTCGTGATCGAGGGCGATGAGCTGCCGGCGCCGGCGGAGCTCCACCGGGTGATTCGCGAGAGCAGGTCCAGGCAGCGCCTGGAGGTCGAATCGCCGGCACGGGTTGGATTCGGACGTCGGACGGCCATCGCGCTCATCCGTCTCTACCAACGGCGTCTTTCGGCGCGGCTGCGGAGGAAGTGCCTGCTCGAGCCGAGCTGCTCGCGGTACGCGGAGCTTGCGATCGCCCAGAACGGCGTGCTGCGGGGAAGCAGTGAAACCTGGCAGCGACTGCATCGCTGCCGGCCTGAGAACGAAGGAGCCATCGATTACCCGAAAGGAGTACGGATTTGCCTTACCAAGTGATCCCGATCGGAAGGGTCTTCAACGACAAATCGCGTGCGCAGCTGATCGAAAGCCTGAACAGCTATGAGCGTGAGGGTTGGGAATTCCACTCTGTCTTTGGTGTCAGCGAGCAGAGCGGCTGCCTTGGCCAAAACACGACCGAGACCTTGTACATGGTGCTGGAGAGCAAGAAATAAGCTCGACCGTGGATTGAATGTGGCAGTGAGCGGTTAGGTTGGCTGTGTGAGCAAGGTCAAGTGCCAGATCTCGGTCTCAGCCGACGGCTTCCTCGCCGGCCCCAACCAGAGCGAGGAGCACGGGCTCGGCGAAGGCGCCGAGGCGCTGCACGAGTGGGCCTTCAAGACCCGCTTCTTCCAGGAAATCCACGGCCGCGAGGGCGGCGAGGGCGGGGTCAGCGACGACGTCGTGCGCGAGGCCTCGGCCAACAGCAACGCCGTCGTCATGGGGCGCAACATGTTCGGCCCCGTGCGCGGGCCCTGGACCGAGCCGCTATGGAACGGCTGGTGGGGGGACGACCCGCCCTTCCGGGTGCCGGTCTTCGTCCTCACCCACTACGAGCGCGAGCCGCTGACCCTCGGCGAGACGACCTTCCACTTCGTCACCGAGGGGATCGAGCGGGCGGTCGAGCTGGCCCGCGAGGCGGCCGGCAACGGCCACGTCTCGATCGGGGGCGGCGGCGAGACGATCCAGGAGACGATCCGCGCCGGCCTCCTCGACGAGCTGCTGATCAACCAGGTGCCGGTGATCCTCGGCGACGGCGTTCGCCTGCTCGATGGCATCCCGCCGAGCGTGCAGCTCGAGCAGACGCGGGTGGTCGAGGCCCCCGGCGTCGCCCACCTCTTCTACTCGCTCTCTTATTAGGAGCCGAGCAGCTTCGCCTTCTGCGCGGCGAACTCCTCCTCGGTGAGGATGCCCTGCGCTTTCAGCTCGCCGAGCTCCTTCAGCTGGTCGATCACCGAGCCCTCCCCGGAGGCTGGGGCGGCAGCGGCGGGTGCGGCTGGGGGAGGAGCCGCTCCCTGCTGGGCTGCTTCCTGTTCGGCCCAGCGTTCCCCCTGGCGTTTGGAGACGCGGTTGCTGACGGAAGTCGCGGTGCCGGCGATGACCGCGGTGCGGGCGACGCCTCGAAGTAGTCCTGGCATCGGTTGCTCCTCTCTAGGCGTTGGCCTCGGCCGCGTCGAGCGCGGCGAGGACCTCGTTGACGGGGATGCGGCCGCTGGCGACGAGCTGCCCGCCGGAGCGGCGGACCGCGGCGACGAAGGGCGCGGCCCAGGCGTTCTCGAAGACGAGCAGGGCGGCCGAGGTGCCGGGCTCGAGCGCCCCGGCGGCCTCGCCGAGGTCCTCGTCGGAGAGCAGGCCCGAGGAGGCGCCCGCGAAGACCGAGAGCTCGGCCGCTCCGTCGCCGAGGTCGGCGAGCTCGATGCCGGCGACGGTGCCGTCCTCGTCCTTGGCGATGAAGGCGACGTCGAGGATCCGGATCAGGCCGCGGTCGACCAGGTCGACCAGGTGGGGCGCGACCTCGCCGTTCGGCTGGCGGCCGGGCCACTCGACCAGGATGTAGTCGATCGGGCCCATCTCAACGCTCTCGTCCATCGCCCTCTCCCTTTTGAAAAGAAATTCGATTTGGTCGGACCAACATACCTTGGCCCGCGAGGATCGTGTCGCCGCTCACCCGGTGCGCCCAGGTCCTCCCCGCGGCTGTCTACGCGCAGGCGCGCCTCGCTAGACCCCGATCTCGCTGGCGCCGCCGATCGGCAGCCAGTGGACCCGCTCGCGCACCTCGGCCGGCGCTCCGGCGAGCTCCGCCTCCAGCTCCCTCCGCCCCTGGCGGAAGTGGCGCCAGCCCTCGTAGTGGATCGGCACCGTCGTCTCGGGCCGCAGCAGCCCCAGCAGCTCGACCGCCTCGCCGGCGGTCATCGTGTACCGCAGCGGGCCGGTGACCGGGAAGCGGACGCCGCCGAGGTGGATCAGCGCGGTGCCGACCTCGACCCGGTCGGCGACCTCGCGGACGCCGTCGTAGAGGACGGTGTCGCCGGAGATCCAGAGGGCGCCGTGCTCCTGGCCCTCCCAGCGCAGCGCGAACCCGATCACGTCGCCGACCAGCGGCCGGCTCAGCGGCGGGCCGTGGCGGCAGGGGGTGGCGGTGACCTCGATCGCCGGCTTGCCCGCGGCGGTCAGCTCGGTGCGGGCCCAGGGGGCGAGGCCGCGGGCGTTGCCGCCCAGCCGGCGCGCCCCCGCCTCGGTCGTGATCACCGTTCCGGCCTGCGGCAGCAGGGCCCGCCCGGCGGCGTCGAGGTTGTCGTCGTGGTGGTCGTGGCTGAGCAGCACCGCGTCGATCTCTCCCAGCTCCCCGGCGGCGATCGCCGGCCCGCTCAGCTTGGTCGAGCCGGTGCCCCAGCCGAAGCGGTACTTGCCGCCGGCCGGGTCGAAGGTCGGGTCGGTGAGCAGCCGCCAGCCGGCGAACTCGATCAGCACCGTGGGGCCGCCGATGTGCGTGAGCCGTACGTCCATGGGCCCACCCTATGCGCCCACGGCCGGGGGCCGGTGCGGTTAGGCTCGCGGCGTCCCCGAGGAAGGAACGTCCAGCAGATGAACCAGCCGCAGAATCCCGACGCAGACCCGATGCTCTCCGGCAGCCGCTTCCTGGTCGAAGACGCGCCCGACAAGGACTTCCCCGCGACCGGCATGTCGGCGCTCGACGCGATGCGGATGGTCGACGAGGAACTGGTGCTGGAGGGCGACCCATGGCGCAACCTCGCCACCTTCGTCACCACCTGGATGGAGCCGGAGGCCAAGCGGATCGTCAGCGAGAACCTGCACCGCAACTTCATCGACCACGCCGAGTACCCGATCTCGGCCGAGATCGAGCAGCGCTGCGTGCGGATGCTGGCCGACCTCTACAACGCGCCGGGGGAGACGACCGGCTGCCGCACCCAGGGCTCCTCGGAGGCGATCATGCTCGGCGCCCTCTCGCTGAAGTGGAAGTGGAAGGAGCGGCGCGAAGCGGAAAACAAGGGGGTCGAGAAGCCGAACCTCGTCTTCGGCGGCGACGTCCACGTCGTCTGGGAAAAGTTCTGCCGCTACTTCGACGTCGAACCGCGGATCGTCCGCCTGCGCGAGGACAAGTACGTGATCGGGCCCGAGGACGTCGAGCCCCACGTCGACGAGAACACGATCGGGGTCGCCGCCGTCCTCGGCACCACCTTCACCGGCCACGCCGACGACATTCCCGGGATCAACGCGCTGCTGCTGCGGATCAAGGAGGAGCGTGGGATCGACGTGCCGCTGCACGTCGACGCCGCCAGCGGCGGCTTCGTCTGGCCCTTCCTCTACCCGGACTCCGAGTGGGACTTCCGGCTCGAGCAGGTGCGCTCGATCAACGTCTCCGGCCACAAGTTCGGGCTCGTCTACCCGGGGATCGGCTGGCTCGTCTTCCGCGAGAAGAGCGACCTCGCCGAGGACCTCGTCTTCTACGAGAACTACCTGGGCAAGACCGACGCCACCTTCACCCTCAACTTCTCCACGGGCGCCTCGATGGTGCTGGCGCAGTACTACAACTTCGTCCGCCTCGGGCGCGAGGGCTACAAGCACGTGATGCAGGCGATGGAGCAGAACGCGAAGGCGCTCGCCGCCAAGCTCGAGGCGATGGGGGACTTCGAGCTGATCGGCGCTGACAAAGAGCAGCTGCCGCTGGTCGCCTTCAAGCTCGCCGGCGAGAAGCCCTACGACGAGTTCGACGTCTCCTGGCAGCTCTCGGCCGAGCGCGGCTGGATGCTCCCCGCCTACACGATGCCGCCCGACGCCGAAGAGGTGAAGATCATGCGGGCGCTGGTCAAGGAGACGCTGGGCCGGCAGCAGGTCGACCGCCTCGCGGGCGACATCGAACAGGCCTGCGCGACGCTGGAGGAGAAGGGCGGCACCCACGCCAGCGAGCGCAAGCAGATGAAGCGCAGCCCGGGCTTCTAGGGGCGCCGAGCCGCACCGGGCGCGGCCCGACCCGGCCACCAGGCGCGGTCGCCGAGCCGGCAGGTGATCGCCGGGATCAGCAGGGCGCGGACGATGAAGGTGTCGAGGAGGACGCCGGCGGCGACGGTGGCGCCGATCTGGACCAGCTCCTCCAGCGGCAGCAGGGTGAGGGTGGCGAAGGTGCCGGCGAGGATCAGGCCGGCGCCGGTGACGACGCCGCCGGTGCTGACCAGCGCCGCCAGGGTGCCCTCGCGGGTGCCGCGGACGGCCGCCTCCTCGCGCGCCCGGGTCATCAGGAAGATGTTGTAGTCGACCCCGAGGGCGACGAGGAAGATGAACGCCATCAGCTCCAGGTTGAAGGCAAGCCCTTCAGCCCCGAATATCTCCGTGAAGGCGAAGGTGGCGAGGCCGAGGGTGGCGGCGAAGGAAGCCAGCACGGTTGCGATCAGGTAGGCGGGGGCGACCAGCGCCCGCAGGACCGCGATCAGGATCAGGCCGATCACGAGCAGCACCAGCGGCACGATCAGCTTCGTGTCCCGCGCGTTGGTCTGCTCGACGTCGAGGTTCTCGACCGGGACGCCGCCGAGCAGCCCGCTCGGGCTGAGCGAGTGGAGGCGTTCGCGGATCTCCTCCACCGCCGTTTCCGCCTCGCTGCCGTAGGGGTTGCCGCCGAGGACGAGGACGATCACGGCCTTGCCGGCGTCGGAGGGGACCGGTGCCGGCAGCACCAGCTGCACGCTCTCGAGCTGTTCCATCCCGCGCACGACCTTGGGCGCCGCCTCGGCGTCGACCACCGCGGTCAGCGGCGAGCCGAGCCCGGCGGGGAAGTGGCGTTCGAGCGCTTCGGTCCCGCGGCTGGAGTCGGTCGGCTTCGTCACCCCCTGGCCGAACCCGAGCGTCTCGTGGTTGGTCAGGTTGCCGAGGCAGAGAACCGCCAGCAGCGCACAGACGCCGACGATGATCCCCAGCGAGCGCCGCCGCACCAGCCCCGCCACCCGCTCCCACCTATTGCGTGGTTCCTTTTGCACGGTATGCGTGCGAAAGGAACCACGGAACGGGCCGGCGGGCCAGAAGGCGCGCTCGCCGAGGATCGACAGCAGCGCCGGCAGCAGGGTGAAGGCGGCGGCGAGCATCACGGCGATGCCGATTGCCAGCACCGGTCCGAGCCAGTGCGTGGACTCGAGATCCGCCACCAGCAGGACCAGCATCGCCGCGATCACGGTGCCGCCGGAGGCGGCTATCGCCGGCCGACTCTCTTTCACGGCCTTTTCCAGATCGCCCTCCTCCCGGTATCTGTGCACCAGGAGCAGGGAGTAGTCCGTTCCGGCGCCGAAGATGAGGACCAGGAGGAGCATCGTGCCCTCGGCGTTGACGGTGATCCAGCCGGCCTCGATCAGGAGGTAGGCGATCCCGATCGCGACCAGGTAGGCGAGGCCGACGACGAGGAGGGGCAGCAGCGCCAGGATCGGCGCCCGGTAGACCGCCAGCAGGAGGAGGAGCACGAGGCCGAGGGTGGCGATGAGGAGGGTGCGGCCGGCGTCTTCGGCGACCCGCTCGAGGTCGGCGGCGATCCCCCCGGGGCCGGTGACGAAGGCGTGCAGCCCCGGTCGTTCGTGTTCCCGCAGGTAGCGGCGGATCCGCTCGACCCCGCTGACGACCGCGCCGCGGTCCTCGGCGTCGATCGCCAGCACCAGCAGCGCCGCTTCGCCGTCCTTGGAGATCGGGCCGACGCCGTTGGCGAGCCGCGCCACCTGCAGCAGGTCGTTGCGGTGTTCCCCCGAGAAGGGATCGACGATCGGCGTCGCCCCGGTCAGCCCGAGGCGGCCGAGCCCGTCGCCGATCCGCCCGATCGCGTCGATGTCCCCCTTGCCGAGCCCGCCCGGCCGTTCGAAGACGATCACGACGGGCACGTCTTCCCGTCCCGAGGAGGCGTGCTGGAGCGCGTCGAGCGCCCGCGTCGATTCCGAGTCCTCGGGCAGGAAGCTGCTCTGGCCGGCGGCGGTGACGTCGTCGATGTGGGCGTGGGCGAGCAGGCCGGCGGCGCCGATCAGGAGCCAGGTCGCAACCGTCAGCCATCGTCCCTGTGATCCGCTCGCCACCGCGGCAGCGTATTCACGGCAAATGACTGATTCGACTCACGCTGGACGGGTATGGAGCAGCTACATGGGATTGAAGCCGCTGTTTGCCGCTGCCCTGGTCGCCCTCTCCCTCGGCCTTGCCGCTTGCGGAGACAGCGGCTCCGATTCCACCACCGAAGCCGAAACCACCCCGCCCGCCAGCGCAGAGTCGACGAGCGAGGAAGCCGGGCCGGCTGAAAGCGAACCCGCCCCCAGCGGCGAGGCCGCGAAGTCGGAAAAAGTCGACATCGTCGAATTCACCTACCAGCCCGACCCGGTCGTGGTCCAGGTCGGCGGCAAGGTGATCTGGCAGAACCAGGACGCCGCGCCCCACACCGCCACCGCCGACGACGGCAGCTTCGACACCGGCACGATCGACAAAGGCAAGACCGGCTCGGAAACCTTCAAGGAAGCCGGCACCTTCACCTACTTCTGCGAGATCCACCCGACGATGCACGGCACCGTCGAAGTCGTCGAATAGGAGCGCCCGAGATGCCCTGGTGGCTGGCGCGCAGGGCCGCGCCCGGAATCTGGAAGCGGGTCCCCTGGAAGCTGGTCTGGGCCGCCTCGGTCTGGCTCGTCAACAAAGGCCGCGAGCGGGTCGAGCAGAACCTGACCGAGCGCGAGCAGACCGAGTTCTGGAACCTGGTGAAGAAGTCGAAGGGCCGCCCGGGCAACCTCAGCAAACGGGACAAAACCCGGCTGAAGAACATCGTCGGCAAGGCGCTCCGCGGCTGAATTCGCCGACGGGACGAAAACCGGATACATAAGCCGGTTTTCGTCCCGTCAGTGTTGGCGTGGAAAGATCCCGGCGTGGCCGAGGGGGAGCGAGACGACCTGGCGGAGCTGCTGGCGCGCCGCGCGCTGAGCGAGGACGCGGCGCGGCCCGACGCGGTCGAGAAGCGCCACGCCGCCGGCGGGCGGACGGCGCGGGAGAACGTCGAGGACCTGGTCGACCCCGGCTCCTTCGTCGAGTACGGCCGCTACGCGATCGCCGCCCAGCGCGGGCGGCGCGAGCTCTCCGACCTGATCGCCCGCACCCCGGCCGACGGCCTGATCGCCGGCACCGCCCGCGTCAACGGCGACCTCTTCGACCCCGAGCGCGCCGCCTGCGCGGTCCTCTCCTACGACTACACGGTGCTGGCCGGGACGCAGGGCGCCCTCGGCCACCGCAAGAAGGACCGCCTCTTCGAGCTGATCGAGCGGATGAAGCTGCCCGTCGTCTTCTACGCCGAGGGCGGGGGAGGGCGGCCCGGCGACACCGACTACCCGGTCGTCTCGGCGCTCGACACCCGCGCCTTCGCGCTCTGGGCGAAGCTCTCCGGGCTGGTGCCGCGGATCGCGATCGTCCACGGCCGCTGCTTCGCCGGCAATGCGGTGATCGCCGGCTGCTCGGACCTGATCGTCGCCACCGAGGGGAGCTCGCTGGGGATGGGGGGCCCGGCGATGATCGCCGGCGGCGGCCTCGGCGACGTCCACCCCGACGAGGTCGGGCCGCTGGACGTGCAGGCGCGCAGCGGCGTCGTCGACGTCGCCTGCGCCGACGAGGCGGAGGCGACCGCGGCGGCGAAGAAGCTGCTCGCCTACTTCCAGGGCGCGACCGCGCCCGGCCCCGAACCCGACCAGGTGCGGCTGCGCGACCTCGTTCCCGAGCGCAGGCGCCGCGCCTACGACCCGCGCCCGATCGTCGAGACCCTCGCCGACGAGGGCTCGGTCACCTTCCTGCGCGAGCGCTTCGCGCCGGAGATGGTGACGGCGCTGGCGCGGATCGAGGGGCGCCCGCTCGGCCTGATCGCCAACGACACCCGCCACGTCGCCGGCGCGATCACCAGCGAGGCGGCCGACAAGGCGGCGCGGCTGCTGCAGCTCTGCGACGCCTTCGGGCTGCCGGTCGTCTCCCTCGTCGACACCCCCGGCTACATGGTCGGTCCCGAGGCCGAGGCGACCGGGCTCGTCCGCCGCGCCTCGCGCCTGCTGGTCGCCGGGGCGGCGCTGCGGGTGCCGCTGATCGCGGTGGTGCTGCGCCGCGGCTACGGCCTCGGCGCGCAGGCGATGGTCGGCGGCAGCCTGCACGAGCCGCTGCTGACGGTCGCCTGGCCCAGCGCCCACCTCGGGCCGATGGGGCTGGAGGGGGCGGTGCGGCTGGCGCTGCGCAAGGAGCTGGAGGCGATCCCGGACGAGGCCGAGCGCGAGCAGCGCGTCCGCGACCTCACCGCGCAGGCCGAAGAGAACGCGAAGGCGCTGAACGCGGCGGCGCTGTTCGAGCTCGACGACGTGATCGACCCGGCCGAGACCCGCGGCCTGATCGCCGCGACCCTCACCGCCGCCGGCGACTCCAAGCCGCCCGGCGCCCACCGCTTTGTCGATACCTGGTGAACCCGAAAGGACCCGACATGACCGACTACTCCGACCTCAAGGCGCTCTTCGTCAACTGCACGCTCAAGCGCGGCCCCGAGGTCTCCAACACCCAGGGGCTGATGGACAAGTCGATGGAGGTGATGCGCGCCAACGGGGTCGAGGTCGACTGCATCCGCGCGATCGACCACGAGATCGCGGTCGGCGTCTGGCCCGACATGACCGAACACGGCTGGGAGCGCGACGAGTGGCCGCAGATCTTCGAGCGGGTGATGGCCGCCGACATCCTCGTCCTCGGGATGCCGATCTGGCTGGGGGAGAAGAGCTCGGTCGCGACCCACGTGATCGAGCGCCTCTACGGCAACTCGAGCCAGCTCAACGAGAAGGGCCAGTACGCCTACTACGGGCGCGTCGGCGGCTGCATCGTCACCGGCAACGAGGACGGGATCAAGCACTGCGCGATGAACGTCCTCTACTCGCTGCAGCACCTCGGCTACACGATCCCGCCCCAGGCCGACTCGGGCTGGATCGGCGAGGCCGGCCCCGGTCCCTCCTACCTGGACGAAGGCTCAGGCGGCCCCGATAACGACTTCACCAACCGCAACACCACCTTCGCCGCCTGGAACATGATGCACCTGGCGCGCATGCTGAAGGACGCCGGCGGCATCCCCGCCCACGGCAACCAGCGGACCGAGTGGGACGCCGGCTGCCGCTTCGACTTCCCCAACCCGGAGCACCGCGCTTAGCGGCGCATCCGATTCTTTGCACAGCGGGGTGGGGCGAAAGTCGGCTGCGGTCAGCCGCCCCCGCCTCCTCCGCAACCGCCCGAGCAGCCACCGCCACCAGAGCAGCCGCCCCCACCGCCTTCGCCGGAGGAGCCGCCGACGAAGCAGGGGGAGGCATACCCAGCGCCAGCCCAACCCGCCACCGCTGCGGGGTGGGGGCTGCGACTGCGCGCCGCCGCGAGCTGAATCCCGTCGATGTGAAGCGGCTCCTCGATTCCCAGCCTCTTGTCGAGGTCCCAGAGGACCGACTCCTCCTCTTGACCCATTTCAGAGCGGTCCCAGGCGCGGACCGTCTCGCCGAGGGCGTCTCCCATCGGCGTCCTCATCGCCTCGTCGGGCGTGTGGTGGAGGAATTCGCCGAAGGCCGCCTGGCAGAAGCCCGTGTAGGTGCGGGTGTCGAGGATGAACTCGTGCCAGGCCTCGTCCACCGCTCGCGACGGCATCCCGAGGATGGTGTTCCAGCGCCAGGCGCAGCAGACGAACCACTCGCGGAGGCCCCTCTCGACCAGCTCGACCTCCTTGCCGGAGAGGCCGGGCAGGTGCTTGCCCACCCGCTTCCAGAGATAGCCGGGGAACTCGTACCCGGCGACGAAGCGCTCGCGCTTGCGGGCGGACCGCCGCAGCAAGGCGATCTGGACGCGGGTCAGCTTCCGGGGCCGGCTACCAATGGGCATCGTGTTCCTCCATCACGCCGAGCCCCTGGGCGAGCTCGACGCCGCCTAGCGAGCCGCTGAAGCGGCCGAAGCGGTGGCGGTAGCGGGAGCGGATCAGGAGGTAGTTCTCGTCGTTGGCGTGGGTCGCCTCGGAGGCGAACGCGAGCGCGCCGCCGTCCAGCTCGATGCCCTCCATGCCGCGGAAGCGCACCGGCGGCGGCTCGTGCGGCTCGCCGTCGATCCAGATCGCCCGCTCGCTGCCGGTGGGCGGGTCGTTGATTCCTTCGACGAGGTTCCAGGCGACGGGGCGGCCGTCGCTCGCGGAGCCCACGCCGGCCGACCAGAGCCAGCTGGTGTGGTGCTGGTGGAAACCGGCGGACTCGTCGTCGACGCCGCGCCCGCTCACCCGCCAGCGCTTCCCCGGCACCTCCACCGTTCCCTCGACCGGCATCCCGACCCGCTTCCGCGTCCAGGCCCAGGACTTCCCGCTCGGGCAGGTGGTCTCGATCGGGGTGCACTCGCCGAGCCGCAGGCTGGCGCGCAGGTCGGGGCCGTCGATCTCCAGCGCCGGCCCCTCCATCCTCACCTCGCGGCTGCCGGGTCGCAGCGCCGTGTGGGCCGAGTGCCGCCGGCCCCCCCGGTCCCAGAAGATCCAGAACGACTGCGTCAGCGGCCCGACCTCGGCCCGCGCCGCACAGAGCATCAGCTCCTCGGCGAAGAGGCCGACGTAGCGCCAGCGCTTGCGCAGCTGGCCGTTGTCGAAGAGCCGCATCGAGTCCCGGTCCATCGGGCGAAGGTACCGCCTCGGCGCCGATCTCTAGGCTCGCCGGGTGGACCAAGCCGTCCAAGTCGCCGGCGCGCTGCTGATCCTCGCCGCCTTCGCGGCGGTCCAGTTCGAGCGCATGCGACCCGATTCGCGCATCTACCTGGCGCTCAACCTCGCCGGCTCGGCGATTCTCGCCGTGCTGGCTTGGCACGAGTCGCAATGGGGCTTCCTGCTCCTCGAGGGAGTCTGGGCGCTGGTCTCGGCGTGGGGGCTGTGGGTGGCGCTTTTTGGGCCCCCCAGGGCGCCTAAAGCGACACGCGACTAGCTCGCGTTCGCCTCCAGCCGCTCCGCCAGCCTTTTCATCCCACGCTCGCGCGCCGCGGCGGCGGCGCCCGTCCAGTCGGTCGGCCGGTCGGGCAGGCGCTCGACCCCCGCGTCGCGCAGGGTGGCGATGTCTTTGAAGGCGAGGAGTTCCTCGCGGCCCTCGATCAGGGCGCCGCGCAGGGCCGGGCGCCGCTCGCGGATCGCGTTGTCGAGGATCGCCTCCAGCGAGCCGTGCGCCCGCAGCAGCTCCGCCGCGGTCTTCGGGCCGACGCCCTTGGCGCCGGGCAGGCCGTCGGCGGGGTCGCCGCGCAGGGCGATGAAGTCCGGGACCAGCTCCGGGCCGATCCCGTAGCGCTCCCGCACCTCCGCCGGCCCCACCTCTTCGGCGCCTTTGCCGCCGCCGGTGCGGACGTAGAGCACGGTCACGTCCCCGCTCGCGCACTGGTACATGTCGCGGTCGCCGGTCAGCAGCAGCGCCCGGCCGCCGGCCTCGGCCTCCAGCCGCGCGTAGGTGCCGAGCAGGTCGTCGGCCTCGAGGTCCTTTGCCGTCGTCACCGTCCAGCCGAACGCCTCGAAGAACCCGCGCGAGTCGGCGAGCTGGTGGGGGAGCTCGTCGGGCATCGCCTCCTCGCGCTCGGCGTGGTAGGCGGGGTAGAGCTCGGTCCGGTAGGCGGCGGCGTCGGGGCCGAAGCAGAGCACCACCGCCCGCGGCTCGTGCAGTTCGACCTCGCGCAGGACCATGTTCGCGGCCCCCAGCAGCGCGTTCACCGGCTTCCCGTCGGGCCCGACGATCTTGCTCGGCAGCGCGTAGAAGGCGCGGAAGAGCATCGAGGGGGCATCGACGGCAAGCAGCGGCGCGGGCACGAGTGCAGCCTATGGCTAGAGTCGTCCGCGCATGAAGGCCCTCGACATCCAGAACCTGGAGAAGCGCTACCCGACCGGGGTGGAGGCGCTGCGCGGCGTCTCGGTCGAGATCGAGCCGGGCGCCATCTACGGCCTGCTCGGCCCCAACGGAGCCGGCAAGTCGACGCTGATCCACTGCACGACCGGCCTCGCGCAGCCGACCGGCGGCTCGATCGAGATCTTCGGCCACGACGCGATCGACAACTACGCCGAGGCGCGCCAGGCGGTCGGGCTCGCCCCGCAGGAGCCGAACCTCGACTGGTTCCTCACCGCCGAGGAGACGCTCGACTACCACGCCGGTTACTTCGGGATGCCCCGCCGCGAGCGCCGCGAGCGCGCCAGGGAGCTGCTGGAGACCTTCTCGCTGACCGAGAAGCGCGACGAACGCACCCGCACCCTCTCGGGCGGGATGAAACGGCGGCTGATCCTGGCCCGGGCGATCATGCACCGCCCGCGCCTGCTGATCCTCGACGAGCCGACCGCCGGGGTCGACGTCGAGCTCCGCCTCGAGCTCTGGCACTACGTCCAGAAAATCAACCAGGAGGGGACGACGATCCTCCTCACCACCCATTACCTGGAGGAGGCGGAGCAGCTCTGCGACCGCATCGCCTTCATCGCCGCAGGGCAGATCGTCGCCGAGGGGACCAGCTCCGAGCTGGCCGAGCGCTTCGACGTCCCGAACCTCGAGGACGCCTACCTGGCGCTGGTCGGCCGCAAGGAGCTCTCGCGCTCGCACATCGAGGTAACGCCGGAGGTGGAGGCGTGAGCACCGCCCAGATCCGCCTTGCGACCCTTTGGCGCCGCGAGGTCAACCGCTTCATGAAGATCAAGAAGCAGACGATCGGCGCGCCGCTGCTGGAAACCTTCCTCTACATCTCCGTCTTCGGCGCCGCCCTCGGCTCGCGGATAGACCAACTGCACGGGATCGACTACGTCGTTTTCGTCATCCCCGGGCTGATCATGATGGCCTGGGCGACCAACGCCTTTTCCAACAACTCCTCCTCGATCCTCCAGCAGAAGTTCCAGGGGGCGATCCAGGACCAGCTCTCCTCGCCCGCCTCGCCGGCGGAGCTGCTGCTCGCCTTCTCGCTCGGTGGCTTCGCGCGCGGGCTGATCGTCGCGCTGCTGACCTTCGTCGCCTCATCGCTGCTGGTCGACCTGCCCGTCGACCACGTCCTGGTGCTGATCCCGTCCCTGTTCCTGGTCGGGTTCTTCTTCAGCCAGCTTGGGGTGCTGATCGGCGTCAGGGCCGAACAGTTCGACGACGTTGCCTTCGCTCAAACCTTCGTGCTGACGCCGCTGATCTTTCTCGGCGGCGTCTTCTACTCGGCGACCCTGCTGCCGCAGCCCTACGAGACCCTGACCCACTTCAACCCGATCTTCTACATGATCAATTTGGTCCGCTACGGCTTCGTCGGCTACACCGAAGTGAGCATCGCCCTCTCGCTGGCGGCGCTGACCGCGGCCACCGCCGCCCTCTTCCTCGTCAACCTCCGCCTCTTCAGCCGCGGCTACCGCCTACGCGCGTAGCGACGAAATCAGCGAACGCTGAAAAAGCGCCCCTATAGAGGCCAAAAATCAGCGCTCGCTGACTTCGTTCTCGATCCAGGCGAGGTAGCCGGGGGAGCCGGCGACGATCGGGGTGGCGATGATCTCCGGCTCGTCGTAGGAGTGGACCTCGCGGATCGCCGCCTCGACCGCGTCGTAGGCGCCCCGCGTCGTCTTCGCCAAGCACTGCCACTCCTGGGTCTCCTCGATCGCGCCCTGCCAGCGGTAGCGACTGACGATCGGCCCCACCACCTGCACACAAGCCGCCAACCGCCGCTCGACCAGCACCGCAGCAATCCCCCCAGCCTCCTCCTCGGAGCCGGCCGTCGTCAGGACTTGAAGATGCTCGGTCATGCGTACCCGAGCTTAGAAGGGGGCCGGGTTGTCCCCCTCCAGACACTCAACATCGAGCCATAGCGAGATGTGTCTGGAGGGGGACAACCCGGCCCCCGACTACGCCGGAATCACCCCGGATCCGCCACCGGCACCCCGGCCTTCTCGTGATCCTCAGGCAGGAGCAAGATCGCCCCCTCGCCGGTCACGTAAGCCTCCTCGCCGTGCTGGTTGACGTCCATGCCCATCGCCTCTTCTCGGTCGCTCGCCCGCAGCGGCATCACCGCCCCGATCACCTTCAGCAGGACGAAGGTGGCGACGAAGGCGTAGACCGGCGCGGCCAGCGCGGCGAGCGCCTGGTCGACGAACTGGTCGAAGTTGCCGTAGAGCCAGCCGTCGGCGACCCCGTTCCAGGTCTCCTGGGCGAAGAAGCCGATGAAGAGGATCCCGAAGAAGCCCGCGGTCCCGTGGGCGGCGAGGACGTCGAGGGTCTCGTCGACCCGGGTCCGGGTGCGCCAGACGATGATCCCGTAGCTGGGGATCGCCCCCAGCGCCCCCAGCAGCATCGCCCAGCCGGGGCTGATGAAGCCGCCCGCGGGGGTGATCAGGACGCAGCCGACGATGATCGCGGTGGCGGCGCCGATCGCCGTCACCTTGCGGCCGCGGATCAGGTCGAGGGCGAACCAGACGACCAGCGTCGTGGCCGGGCAGAGCAGCGTGTTGGTGAAGGCGAGGACGCTGTTCTGGCCGGTGTTGAAGCCGCTGCCGCCGTTGAACCCGAACCAGCCGAACCACAGCAGGCCCGCCCCCAGCAGCACGTAGACCGCGTTGTGGGGGAGGAGCGCCTGGCGCCCGTAGTCCTTCCGCGCGCCGACGACCAGCGCCGCCGCCAGGGCCGAGAACCCGGACGCCATCTCGACCGGGACGCCGCCGGCGAAGTCGAGGGTGCCGCGCTCGAACAGCCAGCCGCCGCCGAACGCCCAGTGGGCGAGGACGGCGTAGACGAGCACCGACCACAGCGCCGCGAAGACCAGGAACGCGCCGAACCGCATCCGCTCCACCACGGCGCCGGAGATCAGCGCCACGGTGATGATGCAGAAGGTCGCCTGGAAGGCGAAGAAGACGAGCTCGGGGATCGTCCCTTCGGGCCGCGGGGCGAAGTCGACGCCCTGCATGAAGGATTGGTTGAGGCCGCCGATCAGGTCGCCGGTGCCGTCGAAGGCGAGCGAGTAGCCGACCGCCGCCCAGGTGACGGTTGCGACGGCGATCGCGGCGATGCACATCATGAAGGTGTTGAGGGTGTTCTTCGAGCGCACCAAGCCGGCGTAGAAGAGCCCCAGCGCCGGCGTCATCATCAACACCAGCGCCGTCGCCACCAGCATCCAGGCGGTGTCGCCCGTGTCGATCGCGGCGATCATTTGCTCACCGGCGTCACGGCGCCTTCATCCGTATCCCCGGTGCGAATCCGCACCGCGTGGTCGAGCGGGACGACGAAGATCTTGCCGTCGCCGACTTCGCCGGTGCGGCCGCCTTCGCAAAGGGCTGCCACGGTCTTGTCAACGAAGCCGTCGGAGACGGCGACCTCGAACCGGACCTTCTCCGAGAGGCCCATCTGCACCGTCGTGCCGCGGTAGGTCTCGACCCGATCCATCTCGCCGCCGTGCCCTTGGACACGGCTCATCGAGAATCCCCGGACCTCGGCCCGGTGGAGCGCCTCGAGGACCTGGTTCGCCTGCTCAGGGCGAACGATCCCGATTACCAGTTTCACTTTTCCTCCCTCTCCGCTTTGCTGCCGCTGCGGGCGCGAGCCTATCGGGATGGCAAGCGGGATTGCGCGCTGATCGCCACCCGGGCGTCCGGCGAGCGCTCCTCCCTACAATCCGATCCGAATGGCTACGCGGGTCCGCAGGCGGCGTCGCCAGCCGCACCATCCCATCTGGCACAAGATCGCGATCCCGCTGGGGGTTCTCGCCGGACTTGTGCTGATCGCCGGCGGCATCGCCGCCGCCTGGGCGCTCAACATCTACAACTCGGCGCCGCCGCTCTCGAGCCTGAAGCCGGTGCAGAAGGGGCGCTCCTCGGCGATCTACGCCGCCGACGGCAGCCTGATCGGCTTCATCCGCTCCGAAAACGTGCGCCAGCCGCTGCCGGAAAAGTCGCAGCCGCAGGTGCTGCGCGAGGCGACGGTTGCGATCGAGGACAGGAACTTCTACCACCACGGCGCCCTCGACTACGAAGGCATCGCCCGCGCCGCCTTGAAGGACCTGCAGGCCGGAGCGCCGGTGCAGGGCGCCTCGACGATCACCCAGCAGCTGGTCCGCAACCTCTACATCCACAACCCCGAAAACACGATCAAGCGAAAGCTGATCGAAGCGCACCTCGCGGTCGAGCTCGAGGAAGCCCACAGCAAGGACTGGATCCTCACCCAGTACCTCAACAGCGCCCCATACGGCACGGTCGAAGGGCAGACCGCGGTGGGGGCCGAGGCGGCCGCGCAGACCTACTTCAGCAAGCCGGCCAAGGAACTGAACCTGACCGAGGGGGCGCTGCTCGCCGGCCTGCCGCAGGCGCCCTCCGAATACAACCCGTTTCTCGACCCGAAAGCCGCCCTGAAGCGGCGCAACGAGGTGCTGGCGGCGATGGCCGAGGAGGGCTACATCACCGGCGCGGAACTCCGCGAGGCCCGCACCCGCGGCCTCGGCCTCGACCCCGGCGACAAGTACCAGGTGATCAAGGACCCCTTCCTCTTCGACCTGGTCCAGAACGAACTGATCGAAGAATATGGAATCAACACCGTCCGCCGGGGCGGTCTCAAGGCCTACACGACGATCGATCCCGACCTGCAGCAGAAGGCGCAGGAAGCGGTCGACAACTACTGCTACGTCTGTTACCCGGAAGGCGGGCCGGCGGCCGGGCTCGCCTCGGTCGACCCCGACACCGGCGCGATCGTCGCCCTCGCCTCGACCGAAGGCTACGCCGACGAAAGCCAGTTCAACTACGCCTGGCAGGCGCACCGCCAGCCCGGCTCCTCGTTCAAGACGATCGTCCTCACGGCGGCGGTGAAGGAGGGGATCGACCCCGGCAGCACCTACTACGACGGCACCTCGCCCAAGACCCTGGAGATCCCCGGCGGCGGCACCTGGACGGTGAACAACTCCGAGGGTGAGGGGGGCGGGACGTATGACCTGGAAAGCGCCACCTGGCACTCGGTCAACGTCGTCTTCGCCCAGCTCGACCTCGACGTCGGCCCCGAAAACGTGACCGAGATGGCGCGCGAAATGGGGATCGAAGCGCCCCTGCAGTCGGTGCCGGCCGAGGGGATCGGCGGTCTCGGGATCGGCGTCACGCCGCTGGAAATGGCGAACGCCTACGCGACCCTCGCCAACGGCGGCGTCCACCACGACGCGACCGCGGTCAGCAAAGTCGTCTTCCCCGAGGAAAACGGCGAAGCGGGCAAAGTCGACGACTTCGAGAAGGACCCGGGCGAACGCGTCCTCACCGAGGGCCAGGCCTACGAAGTGACCCGCGTCCTCGAGGGCGTGATCACCCAGGGCACCGGCGCCGGCTACACCTCGATGGGCTGCACCGACGCCGCCGGCAAGACGGGAACCTCGGAGGAGCTCTCCGACGCCTGGTTCGTCGGCTACACGCCGCTCTACTCGACCGCGGTCTGGGTCGGCCACCCGACCTCGCGCGAATACACCGGCTTCGGCGGCCCCACCGCCGGTCCGATCTGGGCCAACTACATGTCGGCTGCGGTCGAAGGCGACTGCCCCGAATTCGAAGCCCCGAGCTCGCTGCCCGAGCTGGAAGGCCTCGACAGCGAACACACCTCGTCCTCCGGCTACAACAGCTACGAAGGCGAAGAAGAATTCGAAAGCGACTCCGAAGAAGAAACCGAGAAGTCCAAAGGCAAAGACGAGTCGCAGGGCGACGAAGGGGCCGAAGAAGAGACCCCGACGCCCGAACCCGACCCGGAACCGACTCCGACTCCAACTCCCGCCCCGCCCCCCGGCGGCGGCATCAGCCCCGGCTAAAACCTTTCCCTGTACCCCGGGGAGGGAGTGCGAAACGCATACTCAATGGATGTTCGGGTAGGCGAGTGTCTATATGGGAACTACCCGTCTCTAACTGTTTGAGAGAACCAGTCCGGGTCCCCTCGAACAAGGAGGAAACATGAGCATCCGCATACGCAAGCTGGTGGCTCTCACTTGGGCGCTCGTCCTGCTGGCGGCCAGTCCCGCGGCGGCAGTTGGCGGGCCGAACGAGGCTGGCAAGTCCGGCCAATTCCACCCGAATAGCGGACCCTGCGCCAGCGACAACGACCACCCGCATTGCCCAGGGCCTCACTGAGGCCTTCGGGCTGCTCGAGGGGGGCGGGTCTCCAGCGGAGAGCACGCCCCCTCGCTACCGCCTCGGATCACTCCCCGATCAGCTCGATCCGGTAGCCGTCCAGGTGCCGGTCATTCTGGGGTCGACGCTTCTTCCTCGTCCAGGGTTTCCGGGTAGCGGGCTTCGGCGCGTGCGAGCTTCTTCGGCCCGTAGAGATGACGAGCCCACCAGGACTCGGGCCGCGCAAGCCGGAAGCCGGTGATCCACCAGACGATCCCGAGCGTGTAAAAGCCGGCGTCGAACAGGGCCCATTGACCCTTCAGCGCCGCGACGGTCGCCGGCCCGATGATCAGCACGACCCAGAGGCCGATTCCGTAGGCGATTGCGACGCCCGTCGAGACCGCGAGAAGCTCAGGCGCCAATCAGCTCGATCCGGTAGCCGTCGGGGTCCCTGACGAAGCAGATGCGGTGGCCCTCGGTGCGGCCGCCGGGGCGGTAGGGGGGCTTTTCCGGCTCGATCCCCAGCTCGGCGAGGCGGGCGAGGGTGGCGTCGAGGTCATCGACCCCGAGGGCGATGTGGTTGTAGCCGGTGCCGTGGTCGTAGGAGTCGACGCCGTGGTTGTAGGTCAGCTCGAGGCGGGGGTCCTCGCCGGGCATCGCCATGAAGACGTTGATCGCCTCCTCGCCGATCGGCATCCGCCGCACCTCTTCGAAGCCGAGCTTCTCGTAGAAGTCGACCGAGCGATCGATCTCGCCGATTCGGTAGCAGGTATGTAGAAAAGTCGGCACCGGGAGCAATCAAGGTTAACGGGGGCGGAAAAGCCCCAAAAGCAGGTAGCGGGCTCTTCTCCCGTTGAACTCGCCCGACCCGCGTACTACCGTGCCCTTCGGCCATTCGGGGACCTGCCCCGACGTTCAACCTCACTCTCATAGAAAGGCACGCTTTGCACAAGCTTTCACGCCGCGCCCGCCTGCGGGCAATCGTGCTCGCGGTCTCGGCGGCCGCGCTCGTCCTCGCCATCGGCGGCTCCGGCCTCTCCAGCGCCGCGACGCCCACCGGCATCACCCAGACGATCTCGATCGAGCTGACCAAAGGCAAGCTGAAGTTCGTCGGGCCGGAATCGGTCACCGTCGGCGACCAGCTGGAAATCGTCAACGAGACCAACCCGAAACAGGTCGGCCCGCACACCTTCTCGCTCGTCACCAAAGGCTCGCTGCCGAAGACGCCGAAAGCGCGGAAGAACTGCTTCACGCCGAAACACATCTGCCTCGCGGTTGCGATCTGGCACGGGTTCAACCCGAAAACCGAGCGGATCACGAAGAACCCGGCCAAAGCCGGCGCCGCCGGCTGGAGCACCGCCGGCAACGCCACCGGCAAGAAGGGCGACTCCTGGTTCACCGAAAAGAAGGGCGAGACCTTCAGCCAGGAAGTGACCGCCGCACCGGGCACGCTCTACTACATGTGCGCCGTCCATCCCTGGATGCAGGGCAAGGTGAACGTGGTGGCCCCGGTCGTACCGCTGCCCACGCCGACCAGCTGACAGCACGGCTGGGCGGTTCTCAGTTAAGCCCCGCTTCGGGCGCCGAGCCTTCCTCGGCGCCCTCGGCGGCGGCGCTCTCGCCGTCCTCCTGCCCCTGCGGGGCAGGAGCGGCGGCCTGCTGCCGCTGACCGCGGAGCCGCCGCCGGCGCTTGCCGCCGTCCCCTTCCGCGCCCGGCTGCCGATCCCGCCGGTCCTCGACGGTGACCACATCCGGATCCCGATCCGCGAGGCCGAGCAGCAGATCCTCCCCGGCCGCAAGACGAGGCTCTGGACCTACGGCGGCAGCTTCCCGGGGCCGACGATCCGCCGCCGCGCCGGCCAGCGGACCCGCGTCACCTTCCACCACCAGCTGCCCGAGGCGGCGGGGGAGCTCTCCGTCCACCTTCACGGCGGCCACAACCGCACCCAGTTCGACGGCCAGCCCGGCGGCCTCACCGAGCGCCAGCCGATCTCCTACTTCTGCCGCATCCCCCGCGGCCTCTCCGCCCGCGAGTCCGGCAACGATTTGCTGCTCGAGCCGGGCGGCCGCAAAACCTACGTCTACGACCTGATCGAGGACGGCCGCCCCGAACGGGCCTCGTTCCAGTGGTACCACGACCACCGCCTCGACCGCACCGCCCCGCACGTCTGGAAGGGGCTGGCGGGGATGTGGATCGTCGACGACGAGCTCGACTCGGCGCTGCCGCTGCCCCAGGGTGAGCACGACCTGCCGCTGATGATCGGCGACCGCACCTTCGACCACCGCAACCAGCTCACCGACCCTTTCAGCAACCGCCGTCCCCCGGCCGACGGGATCCTCGGCGAGACCGTTCTCGTCAACGGCGCCTACCTGCCCCACCACCCGGTCGCCCCCCGCCGCTACCGGCTGCGCCTGCTCAACGTCTCCTCCTTCCGCAGCTACAACCTGCAGCTCTCGGGCGGCGCGCCGATGATCCAGATCGCGACCGAGAGCGGGCTGATGCCGAAGCCGGTCCGCCGCCGCGAGATCCTCCTCGGCCCGGCCGAGCGGGTCGAGGTGATCGTCGACTTCGCCGCGATGGCGGGGGAGAGCGTCGAGCTGCGCAGCAGCGCCCACCACGCCGGCCGCAACCCGGTCGGCGCCCACACCTACGGCGGCGCGCTGATGCAGTTCCGGGTCGGCCGCGACCGCGTCCCGGACCGCACCCGCGTGCCCCGGCACCTGCGACCGCTGCCGGAGTGGACGCGGAAGGCGAAGCGCGAGCCGGACCAGCGCTGGGTGATCACGATCGGCGGCTTCTTCAAGACCACCTGGCAGATCAACGGCCGCACCTTCAACCCCGCTCACGCCGAGGCGTTCCCGCGCCTGGGGACGACCGAGACCTGGGAGATCGTCAACAAGACCAGCGTCGCCCACGTGATGCACCTGCACCACACCGACTGGTACCTGCTGGAGCGCAACGGCAAGGCCCCGCCACCCTGGGAAAACTGTCTCAAGGAGACCTTCTTTCTCTTCCCCAACGAAAAAATTCTCCTTGCCGGTCACTTCTCCGATTACACCGGGAAGTTCGTCGTCCACTGCCACATGCTCGACCACGAGGATCACGGCCTGATGAGCCAGTTTCAGGTCGTGCGTGCCTAAAGGAAACAGGTGCGTTTGCCGATGCTCCCGCCATGGGCAGTCCTGAAAATCGGGTAAGCGCCCAACCGAGCATTCGCCCCGCCAATCGGACGCAAGCGCGGGTCGCCGGCGCCCTCCTCGTCGCCGGCGCCGCGCTGGTTGCGATCTCTCTGCTCCTGCCCCACCCGGAAGGGGCCGACGAAGTGGCTCTCATCCTCACCGCGTTGGCGATGGCCCTGACCGGGGCGATCGTCTGGCTCTTCGCCGGCAAGGTCCCGGGTCCGGCGGTGCACCTGATCCTCGCCGGCGTCGTCGCGGTGACGGGGCTGCTGATCTACGAGAGCGGCATCGCGGTCGGGCAGTACGGGACGATCTACGTCTGGACGATCCTGGTCGCCTCGATCTTCTTCCCGCGCCGGGTCGCCGCCGTGCACCTCGGTTGGCTGCTCACGTCCTACGGCTTCGTCCTCCTCCTGGTCGAAAACACCGCCGGCTACTCGCCGCTGACCCGCTGGCTCTTCAGCACGATCTCGCTGACCGTGGTGATGATGCTGATCACCGGGATCGTCGCCCGCCGCGCCCGCGCCGACGAGCGCGCTCGCCACTTCTTCGACCTCTCCCGCGACATGCTTTGCACCACCAACAGGGACGGCTACTTCGTCGAGCTCAACGACGCCTGGACGCGCCACCTCGGTTACACCCTCGATGAGCTGCGTTCGGTTCCCTTCGTCGAGTTGATCCACCCCGACGACCGCGAGCGGACCGAGGCCGAGGCCGCCGGACTCTTCAGGGGGGCCGAAACCATCGGTTTCGAGAACCGCTACCTGGCCAAGGACCGGAGCTGGCACTGGTTGCGCTGGAGTGCCCAGCTCTCGCCGGACGAGTCCCTGATCTACGCCCGCGCCGCCGACGTCACCGAGCTGAAGCAGATCGAGGCGGAACGCGAGGAGCTGCTCGGGCAGGTCCAGGACCTGGCCCGCCACGACTCCCTCACCGGCCTGCCCAACCGGCGGGCGCTGGAGGAGCAGTTGCCGCAGGCGATGGCCCGGGCCCGCCGCAACCTCTCGCCGCTCAGTGTCGCGATCCTCGACATCGACCACTTCAAGGACTACAACGACAGCCACGGCCACCTGGCGGGCGACGAGGTTCTGCGTGCCTGCGCCCGCGCCTGGGATTCGGCCCTGCGTGGCGAGGACACGATCGTCCGCTTCGGCGGGGAGGAGTTCCTCGTCCTCCTGCCCGACACCAGCGCCGAGCAGGCGGCGGAAATCGTCGAGCGGCTGCGATTGAAAACACCGATGGGGCAGACCTGCTCGGCGGGCCTCGCCGTCTGGGATTCCGTCGAGAGCATCGACGATCTCCTCGGCCGCGCTGACAAGGCGCTGTACCTGGCGAAGGCCAGCGGCCGCAACCAGCTGGCGGAGGCTCCGCTGACCGCGCAATGATTCGCGCATGGGCCGCGAAGAGCACGAACGCGCCGTGCGCTTCCGCACCGCCCGCCGCGATCCCGAGCTGACCGTCGTCGAGGGGTTCCACGCGCTCAAGCACGCGCTGCGGTTCGGGGCCGAGCTGGTCGAGGCGGTCGCGGTCGATCCCGCCGCGCTGGAGGCGATGGCCGACGAACTCGCTCCCGACCTCGCCGGCCAGGTCGCCGGCCGGGTCGAGACCGTCGACAAGGCGACGCTGGCGGACCTGGTGCCGCTGGTGCCTCACACCGGCGTGGTTGCGATCGCCCGCCGGTCGCGGGTCGACCTCGCCGCCGCGCTCGCCGACCCCGCACCGGCGCCGGCGGTGCTGCTCGAGCAGCCGCGCAACATGGGCAACATCGGCGCCTGCATCCGGGTCGCGGCGGCGGCCGGGGCGGCGGCGCTGATCACGACCGGGGAGAACGACCCCTGGCACCCCGACGCGGTCCGCGGCGCCGCCGGGCTGCAGTACGCCCTCCCGGTCGCCGCGGTCGAGTCGCTGCCGGAGAGCGACCGGCCGCTGCTGGCGATCGATCCCGAGGGGGAGGAGCTGGCGCCGGAGCGGCTGCCCGCCCGCGCGATCCTCGCCTTCGGCACCGAGCGCCACGGCCTCAGCGGCGAGGTCTTCGAGCGGGCCGAGGCAAGGATCTCGATCCCGATGCGAGAAGGAGTCTCCAGCCTCAACCTGGCCACCTCGGTTGCAATCGCCCTGTTTGTGATGAGAATGAGGCCCCCGCAAGGGGATCGTTAACCAACGAAAGGAACCCATTGCCCCTCCCAGTCGCTGACATCAGCTTTGGGGAACTGCTCCTGATCACCCTGGAGATCTTCTTCTTCGTGGTCTGGATCTGGATCTTGATCACCATCCTCACCGACCTCTTCCGCGACCACGAGCTCTCCGGCTGGGCAAAAGCGGCCTGGGTCTTCTTCCTCGTCTTCATCCCCTTCCTAACGGCGTTGATCTACCTGATCGCCCGCGGCGGTGGGATGCGCGACCGCACGATCAAAGCCCAGGCGGACGCGAAAAAGCACTTCGACGAATACGTCCGCGAGCAGGCCCACGGTGGCTCGCCCGCCGACGAACTGCACAAGCTCGCCGAGCTGAAAGACAAGGGCGCGCTGACGGCGGAGGAGTTCGAGCAGGCGAAGGCGAAGCTGCTCGCCTGATTTGTCGACGGGATCCGGAAGTTTGGCTTCCGGATCCCGTATCGATATCGATAATCGTTTCCGTAGCTGTAATTGGGCGTGAAACTTTCATGAATGGGAACTACAGTGAAAGTTTCAGTGGCAGTAAAACTTGCAGAAAAATAGCTGTTATCGCAAGTTTGATCGCTAGAATGTCAGTTGCAGATGGGAATACAAGAGCGGGAAAGAACTCTCGGGAACATTGCGCGTTTGCGACGCGCTGAGAAACGAATCGCCAATCCAGCGGATATCGCGACGGTTCGTGAAGACCTGGAATCGCAACTGGGCGGTGCGGTGTCGCGAAGCCTGTCCGCAAAGTTGCTGGGGGTGAGCCATACGGCGCTGAACAACTGGATCGATGCCGGTGACGTGCCGGTGGTGATCTCCAAGCGAGGTCGCAAAGAGGTCCCCATCGCCGCCCTGCTGGAGCTTCAGGAGCGGGTCGCCGAAGAGCGCAGATCCGGCCGGCGCAAGCTGCACATGCTGGAGCCGATCATGGTCGAGGCACGTCAGCGCGCCGAGCGGATGCGCCCCCGAGCTGCGGCCGCGGGATCTGAGCACGACCCCGACCTGCATCGCAAAGCGGAGCTGCGTGCCCTCGCCTATCACCGCGCCCTCGCCCGCCGCCTGCGGCGACCGATGGTTGAGGAGGCGCAGCGGAAGCTCCGGCGTTGGGAGGAGGAGGGAAGGATCGACCCTCGTTATGCGCGAGCTTGGGAGCGGGTCTTCGCTCTGCCGATGTCGGAGATCCGCAAGGCGATCACCGCCGACGACCAGCGTGGTCGCGACCTGCGCCAGAACTCGCCGTTCGCCGGTTTGCTCAGCGAGCCGGAGCGCCGCAAGATCCTCGAGAAGGTCTGAGGCCGCCCGTGAAGCGGGACGAGTTCGAGCACGTCATCGCCGCTGCGGCCGAGGTGTCCGGGGAGCGGGAGATCGTCGTGATCGGCAGCCAGGCGATCTTCGGCAGCGTCCCCGACCCTCCCAGGGCGATGCTCTTTTCCATGGAGGCGGACGTCTATCCGCGTCACGCTCCCGACAAGGCGGAGGCAATCGACGGCAATCTTGGCGACGGCTCGCACTTTCAGGGTATGAACGGCTACTACGCCCACGGCGTGGGCCCTGAGACCGCCAAGGCGCCAACGGGGTGGGAGGGGCGCCTGGTGCGGGTCCAGATTCCACCGCGGATGGGGCAGAAAGCCGAAGTCGTCGCTCTCTGCCTGGAGGTGCACGATCTCGTGTTGGCGAAGTGCGTCGCGGGGAGAGATCGGGATTGGGAGTTCGCCCGCGAGGCGATCGAGGCCAATCTGGTCGAGGTGGAGGAGCTGCACCGCCGCTTGCCGACCCTTCCGGAGCCGCCGGCGGACACCGGATACATCCGGAAGATGCTCGACGGAATCCTCGTCAAGGTCACTCGGTCAGACGACAGCGGCGCCTGAACTCCTCCAAAACCCGCAATTTGCAAGGGAAGTTGCGGGTTATCGGCTACCTCTAGAGCGGCGCAGGCGCTTCGCTAGCCTGCGCCGCCGTGCTGTTTGCCTCCGCCACGAGCACGGTTCGCCGCCGTGCCCTGATCTTTGCCGCGCTTCTCCTCGCCGCGCTCTGCGTGCTCGGCGCCTCGTGGGCGGGGACTGCTCCCGCCGATCCGCGGGACAAGCTCGAAGCGACGCGGGACAAGCTCGAAGGCGTCCGCGCCCAGGAGAGCGACCTGGCGGCGACGATCGCCGAACAGAACGCGGCGATCGACTCGATGCTGGGGGAAGTCTCGCGGCTGCGGCAGGAACAGGAAGCGGTCGAGGCCGAACTGGCCGCGAAGCAGGCGGAGCTGGACCGCGCGACCGCGGCGCTGGAAAAGGAAGAAGCGCACCTGGAGCGGGTCCGCGCGAAGCTGCAGCGGGCGCTCGACGCCCTCGGCGACCGCCTGGTCGCGATCTACGAGGCGGGCTCGCCCGACGTCCTCAACGCCGTGCTCGAATCCGAAGACTGGGCCGAGATGGCCGCGCAGACCGAATACCTGCAGCGGATCCAGAGCTACGACGACGCCGTCGTCGAGCGGGTGAAGATGCTGCGGGACCAGGTGCGCTCGACGGTCGAACGGCTCGACGAGCGGCAGGCCGAGATCGAAGCGGCGCGCGACGCGATCGCCGCGAAGGAGCGCGAAGTTGCCGCCGCCAGGGAAGAGGCAGCGGCCCGCTTCGCGGAACTGAAGGCGGCGCAGGCCGAGCGCCAGGAAGCGCTCGACGCGCTGCAGTCGCGCGAAGCCGCCCTCAGCGACAACCTCTCGGCGATCTCCGAACAGATCGCCTCCGAAGGCGGCGACGCGACCGAAGGCCTGCTGCCGGCGCCGCTCAACCCCGGTCAGGAAGCGGAGCTGATCTCGGAAAGCGAAGCCAGCGCGCCGGCCTCGGCGCCGCAGGCGGTGAAGGAAGTGATCGCCGCCGCCAACGCGATCGCCGACACCCCCTACGTCTGGGGCGGCGGCCACGGCTCCTTCGAATCCTCGGGTTACGACTGCTCGGGCTCGGTCAGCTACGCGCTGCACGGCGCCGGCCTGCTCGAAAGCCCGCTCGACTCGACCGGCCTGGAGACCTGGGGCGAACCGGGCCCGGGCCGCTGGATCACCGTCTACGCCAACGCCGGCCACGCCTGGATGGTCGTCGCCGGGATCGCCTTCGACACCAGCGGCGGCGCCGGCCCCCGCTGGCACGACCCCTGGGCCTCCTCCCCCGAAGGTTTCATAGCCCGCCACCCCGCCGGGTTGTAGCCGCATCGTTTCCAGAATTTTCCTCGCTATAGGGAGGTCGATTCTGGAAACGATGCAACTCAGGCATCCTGGGGTAGGTTTTGCGCCATGGATCTTGAGCAGACGTTGGAGGAGATGCTCGGGGTCGAGCGGTTCGAGCCGCCGGCCGGGTTTCGCGAGCGGGCGAGCTGGGGCGATCCGAAGGTCTACGAGGAGGCCGCGGCCGACCCCGAGGGCTGGTGGATGCGGCAGGCGGTGGAGCTGCTCGATTGGGACGTCGAGCCGAGCCAGGGGCTCGACGACTCCGACCCGCCCTTCTACAAGTGGTTCGCCGACGGGCGACTGAACGCCTCGGCGCAGTGCCTCGACCGCCACGTCGCCGCCGGCAACGGCGAGCGCGTCGCCTTCCACTGGCGCGGCGAGGAGGGGGAGGAGCGCGACGTCACCTACGCCGACCTGCACCGCGACGTCCAGCGCTTCGCCAACGCGCTCAAGGACCTCGGCGTCGAGAAGGGCGACGTGGTCGGGATCTACCTGCCGATGATCCCCGAGGTCGTCGTCGCGATGCTCGCCTGCGCCCGCATCGGCGCCCCCCACAACGTCGTCTTCGGCGGCTTCTCGGCCGAGGCGGTGGCCGAGCGGATGGACTTCTCCGAAGCGAAGGCGCTGGTCACCGTCGACGGCGCCCGCCGCAAAGGCAGGACGGCGCCGATCAAGCCGCAGGTCGACGAGCACATGGCGAACCACCACGCCCTGGAGAGGATCGTCGTCGTCCGCCATACCGGGATCGAGTGCCCGATGAGCGAGGGTCGCGACGTCTTCTACGACGAGGTGATGGCGGCCGCCGACCCCGAGTGCCCGGCCGAGCCGATGGAGGCCGAGCACCCGCTCTACATCCTCTACACCTCCGGCTCGACCGCGAAGCCGAAGGGGATCCTCCACACCACCGGCGGCTACATGGCCGGCGTCACCGTCACCCACCGCTACGTCTTCGACCTGAAGCCGGAGTCAGACGTCTACTGGTGTGCCGCCGACGTCGGCTGGGTCACCGGCCACTCCTACATCGTCTACGGCCCGCTCTCCAACGGCGCCACCTCGGTGATGTGGGAGGGCGCGCCCGACTACCCGCACAAGGGGATCTGGTGGGAGGTCGCCGCCCGCTGCAAGGCGACGATCCTCTACGCGGCGCCGACCGCGATCCGCACCTTCATCAAGTGGGGCGCCGAGATCCCCGCCGAACACGACCTCTCCTCGCTGCGCCTGCTCGGCTCGGTGGGGGAGCCGATCAACCCGAAGGCCTGGCTCTGGTACCAGCAGGTGATCGGCGGCGGCCGCTGCCCGATCGTCGACACCTGGTGGCAGACCGAGACCGGCGCGATCATGATCACGCCGCTGCCGGGGATCACCGCGACCAAGCCCGGCTCGGCGACGACGCCGTTCCCCGGGGTCGGGGCGGAGGTGGTCGACGAGCGCGAGGGCGAGCCGGTCTCCGAAGGACAGGGCCTGCTGGTGCTGGAGCGACCCTGGCCCTCGATGCTGCGCGGTCTCTACAAAGAGGACGAGCGTTTCGTCGAGACCTACTTCTCGAAGTTCGGCAGGGAGCGCTACCTGGTCGGCGACGCCGCCCGCCGCGACGAGGACGGCTACTTCTGGGTGATCGGCCGGATCGACGACGTCGTCAACGTCTCCGGCCACCGGCTCTCGACCGCCGAGGTCGAGTCGGCGATCGTCGCCCACCCCGACGTCGCCGAGGCGGCGGTGATCGGCCAGTCCGACGAGGACACCGGCCAGGCGATCTGCGCCTTCGTCACCCTCCGCGGCGACATCGAGGAGAGTGACGAGCTGGTCGAGGGCATCCGCGCCACCGTGGCCGAGCGGATCGGCAAATTCGCCCGCCCGAAGCGGATCGTCTGGGCCGGGGACCTGCCGAAGACCCGCTCCGGCAAGATCATGCGCCGCCTCCTCCGCGACATCGCCGAGGGCCGGGCGCTGGGCGACGTCACCACCCTGCGCGACCCCGAAGTGATGAAGGAGCTCGAGGCGAAGATCGCCGAGGAGCAGGCTAAGGGCGACTAACGCAGTTGTCCCCGGTATGCGGGGACAACTGCGTTAGCTCACCGTTTCGCCATCTTCTCGATCGCCACCTCGAGCGCCTGCAACTGCTCCTGGACGCTGCGCAGTTCGCGCAGCGCCAGCGCCTCGGCGCTGAGGTTCTCCTCCTCCAGCTCCTCCTCGATCTCGGCGATTTCGGGGGCGAGGAAGCGCTGCGCGAAGGAGCCGGTGAGGAGGGCGACGAAGCCGATCCCGACCAGGAGGATGACGGTGGAGACGACCTCGCCGCCGGTCGTCGTCGGGTAGATGTTGGAGCCGAGCGTGGTCATCGTCGTCAGCGCCCAGTAGCTGCCTTCCCAGAAGCTGAGGTGCTGGTCCTTCTCGAGAGCGGTGAAGGCGGCGCCGCCGGCGATCACGGTGAGGGTGGCGAGCAGCAGCGCGTAGCGCACGCCCTCCAGCGAGAAGACCTCGCGCGAGAGCTGGGCCAGGCGCAGCAGGCGCAGCAGGCGCAGGAGGCGCAGGACCCGGAGGCTCTGCAGACCCGCGGGCAGCACCGGCGGCGTCAGCACCACGATCACCACGCTGAGCGGGTTGTGGCGCAGCCAGGCCTTCTTGTCGGGGACCACGCTCAGCATCACCACCAGCTCGAAGAGGAAGGCGAGCCAGGTGATCCAGTTGAGGGCGATCGCGACGTCCTCCAGCGTCCCGCCCGGTTTCGACTCGGTGATCGCGACCGTCGGCAGCGTCAGCGCCGCCGCGATCAGCATCGGCGTGTTCAGCTTTTCGCGGATGCGAATGCTGCGCTCGTCCATCCGCGTCTGCTTCGACGCGGGCGAGTCAGCGCCTTCGCCGAACTCCCATCCGGCTCCAGAAACGACAAGACCCGCCGCGAGGCGGGTCGAGTCAGGTGAAGCGGGGAACCACCCCGCAGACGATTGATACCCGTGCCTTCAAGTTAGCACGGTGTTCGCCCCCCGACTCAAACCCGTCCGCGACGATCTATGCCTGCGGAGGGCACCGGACTCGAACCGGACCCGGTGGTTAACCGGGCATGACGGGTTTCAATCGTCTGGAGCACGCCTGTCTCCTTCAACCCTCCGGCGGCCGATCCTAGGGGTGAAATTCGCTACTTCAATAGGTGTTACTGAATTGGTTCAAAGAAAAGACACTTCTGTGTCATTTGCCTGGCCAAACGTTGTGTCCGATCGACTTGAACTGGCTGATCGCCATCTGCCCTCGCTCGTTGCGCGCCCTCGATCCGGGGGCGGTCAGGGCGGTGGTGACGGCCGGGCGATCAGCTTCGTAGATCTCGGTGGTGTCGAATTTCTCGTCCAGAAGGACGAGCAGCACCGCATCCCACGGCTTTTCGAGATCGATCCTGCCCATGCGCTGGCCGGGTTTGGAGCCGGGGAGAATGCAGCGGCCCTTGATCTGCAGGTGCTGATCGCCTTCGGCGGTGGGCCGGATCGCGTCATACCCCGGCGTCCGGGCAGGGGCCAGATCGAGGTCGAGAAGTCGAGCGGCCTCGTACTCGGCGATCTCACCCGTGACCCCCAGCGGCTTGCCGGTCAGCTTGTAGTACTCGCGGGCCAACTGCTTCGCCTCCGCCAAGAGGTCGAGAAGCCGCTCCGGTGTTGACCCCTCGGTCACCGCAAGAACTCTACGAGAAGCCGTTCGACGGTCTCCGGAGCGTCGATGTAGGGCCAGTGACCGCTGCCCGGCAGCACGTGGACCTCGGCCGAGGGGAAGGCCGCGGGCTGGCAGTAGGCGTAGGGGAAGGGAAGGTAGGCGTCGGCTTCTCCCCAGATCACCAGTGCCGGGATGTCGCGCGGGGCGAGGGCCTGAATCAGGAATTTCGACACCCCGCCCATGTTCGAGCTCGCCCGGTAGAGCTTCAGCACCGCGCGGCGGGTGCGCCGGTCGTAGTGGTCGTACATCCGGTCGAGGAATTCACGCGGCAGCCCGCGCGGCTCGACCCGGTTCTGCACGAACCGGAACAGAGCGCGGTTCGTGAACGTCTGGAACAGCTCACCGAGGATCGGCGTCCGCCAGATCCGCGCGAAGAAGTGCCAGTGGTAGCCGGGGGCAATGCCGGTGTTGATCTCGGCGACGCTGGCGACGGCGTCGGGATGGGCAAGCGCCCAGATGAGCCCGAACGGCCCGCCGAAATCGTGCAGCACCAGGTGGGCGCGCTCCACCTTCAGCTCGTCCAGCGCCTGGCCGAGAAAGCCGGCGTAGCCGTGGATGTCGTGGTCGAATCGACTCGGGGCGACGGTCTCGCCGAAGTCGGGGAGGTCGATCGCCAGCGCCCGTTTATCGATCTGCCCGACCGCGCCGACCAGTCGCTCCCAGTCGTCGGCGGAGCCGGGGTTGCCGTGGACGAAGACGACCGCCTCGGTCGCATCTGCGGGGCCCGCCTGGAGGAGGCGGGTTCGGGTCCCCCCGACCTCGAGGGACGAGCGTTCGATGACGACGCTCATCGGGTGAGGGCGTGGCGAGCGTTGACGGCGATTGCCCGCGGAAACAACCGCGGCACCGCCCGTCCCGGCCGGATCTGCCTCGTGGCGAAGGAGTCGAGGAGGGTCGCGGTCTTCGGATCGCGAGCGGCAGCGGAGAGAAACAATCTCTCCGCCGGGCTGAAGGGGCGTCCGGTCGCGTAGTCGTTGATGAAAAAAGCGTGCCCGCGCAGCTCCTTCGCGTGCCGCCGCCGGTAGCGCTCCAGCCCCCGCTTCAGCGGCTCGTCCCCCTGCAGCGCCGGCAGGATGCTGTCGCAGAGCCACTCGGCCGACTGGAAGGCCCAGCCGCAGCCGACCCCGAAGAGCGGGTCGGTGGTGAGCGCCGCGTCGCCGACCAGCGCCAGGCCGGGGGCCACCGGCCTGCGCACCCGGTTGGTCATGTCGACCTTCCCCACCACCGAGCCGTCGATGCGGCCCTGCCTGATCGGGGGCGCTTCGGGAAGATCGGCGATGGAGTCGATGAGGGCGCCGATCGGGTCGCGTTTGAATTCGGGGAGGCGATCCTTGGTCGGCATCACCCCGTAGAAGGTGAGGTCGCTGTCGGTGGGGAAGGCGGAGGCCCATTGGGGGTCCAGGAACCAGATCGTGGTGTCGGGGGCATTCGCCGGGGCGGCGTCTTCGAAGTAGGCGCCGTAGGCGATCCGGTTGTGGGGATACGTCTTGGTCGGGACCTCGGAGAGCTCGGCGATCCGCGAGTCGCGACCGTCGGCTCCAATCGTCAGGCGAGCGCGGATCTCCCGCTCCTCGCCGCCTGAGCCGCGCACGGCGACCCCGACGAAGGCGCCGTCTTCCCGCAGCAGTCGCTCGGCCCCCCAGCCGAGCATCATCTCCACGCCCGGCGTCTCCACGGCGGCGGAGCGAACCAGCGGATCGAGCACTTTGCGGCGGAGGTTGATGCCGGGGAGGGTCCGCTCCGATGGTGCTTCGACGACCCCCCAACGGGTCCAAATGCGCACTCGCGGCCGCGTCGCGCCCGCCGCCTCTATCGGCTCGAGCAGGCCCAGCCTCTCGATCGCCGGCACTCCGGAGGCCTGGATGAAGTGAGAGCAGACGCGTTTGAACGCGTCCGGGTCGGTCCGCTTCTCGACCACCGCGACGCGGGCGCCGGAGCGGCCGAGGTGGATCGCGGTGGCGCAGCCGGCGAGGCTGGCACCGACGATGACGGCGTCGTAGGGAGCGGTTGCGGCTGTTTCGGGAGAATCAGTCTCAGACATTTCCTGGCTTCCCGCCTGTGCGGGGTTTCTATAGTTCGCTTCGAACTATACGTACCGAATTATGAAAAGCAAGTCGATCCGGCTGACCGGGACCTCCTACGCAGTGCTCGCGCTCCTCGCCGAGTTCGGCGAGTCGACCTCCTACGAGATCAAGCAGCGGCTGGAGCGCTCGATCCAGAACTTCTGGCCGGTTCCCCATACGACGGCCTACGAGGAGCCGGCGCGGCTCGCGGAGGCGGGCTACCTGTCGGCGCGCCAGGAGGAGGGGGGACGCCGCCGCCGCGTCTACTCGCTGACCGACGCCGGCCGGGAGGCGCTTGCCGCCTGGGCGGCCGAGCCCACCGCCTCGCCGCCCCAGCTGCGCGACGAAGCTTTGCTGAAGGTCTTTGCGGGGGCGGAGCCGGAGTCCATCCGGACGGAGCGGGCCGCCTGGCATCGGGAGAAGCGCGAGGATCTGGAGAGCTACCTGGAGGCGATCCGCGGCGACGCTCGCTACGCGCACTCCGAAGCGACGCTCCGGGCCGGCATCGCCTACCACCAGGCGATGCTCGAGGTCCTCGATCGGCTTGCGGGGGAGCCGTAAGCGGGAGGTCAGAGCAGGGTCAGCGCGGCCCGGCGCCGACCAGGCGCCGGAAGTTAGCGGCAGCGATCCGCCTTGCTATCGGGGCGAGCATCTGCCGGGGCGTTATCCGCCGGGTGCCGAACGCCTCGAAGAGGGCGGCGGTCTCGGGGTCGCGGGCGGCGGTGGACATCATCAGGCGCTCGGTCGGATTCAGCTTGCGGCCGGTGGCGGAGTCGTGGATGAGGAAGGCGTGCATGCCGAGCTGGCGACGGTGGCGCTTGCGGTAGCGGCGCAGCCCGTTCTCCAGGGGCTCGAGACCGCGCAGGGCGGGGGAGACGCTGTCGGCGAGCCACTCGCCGGACTGGAAGGCCCAGCCGCAGCCGACGCCGAAGAGGGGGTCGGTGGCGAGGGCGGCGTCGCCGATCAGGGCGAGGCCGGGGGCGATCGGCCCCCGCACGCGGTTCGGCATCTCGACCTTGCCGATGACGGGGCCGACGCGCCGGCTCTCGCGAATCGGCGGTGCCTCGGCGATGCCGGCGACGTGGTCGACCAGCGCCCTCTCGCCGTTCTCCTTGAATTCCGGCGCCCGGTCCTTGGCCACCATCGCGATGTAGAAGACCTGGTCGCCGTCGGTGGGGAAGGCGGCGGCGAAGTCCGGGTTGAGGAACCAGACGGCGCCGTCGGGCGCGAACCTCGGCTTCGGCCCCTCGAAGTAGGCGCCGTAGGCGATGCGGCCGTGGGGGAGGGTCTTTTCCTTCACCGCTGCCATCGCGGCGACGTGGGAGTCGCGGCCGTCGGCGCCGACGGTGAGCCGTGCGCGGATCTCCCGCTCCTCGCCGTCTCGATCGCGTACGACGACACCGGCGACGGCGTCTCCGTCCCGCAGCAGCCGCTCGGCGCCTTGCCCCAGCATCAGCTCGACGCCGGGCGCGGCGGCGGCCGCTTCCCGCAGCATCGGGTCGAGCAGCTCGCGGCGCAGGTTGAGGCAGTAGGAGTGCCGCTCCTCGCTTGGTTCGATCCAGCCCCAGGGGGTCCACGTGTGTATCCGTGAGCGCACGCCCCCCGCCTCGAGGATCGGCTCGTAGAGGCCGAGCCGTTCGATCGTCGGCACCGCCGAGGCCTGGATGAAGTGCGAGCACATCCGCTTGAAGGCGCGGGGGTCCGGGCGCTTCTCGACCAGGGCGACCTTCGCCCCGGCGCGGCTCAGCAGGATCGCGGCGGCGCAGCCGGAGAGGCTGGCGCCGACGATCGCCACGTCGTGCTCGCCCGCCTTCGTTGCCATGGATCAAAGCCTAGCGGAGAAATAGTTTGCTAAACTAATTACCAGAGCTAATTAGATGACGAGCCAAGTCGACATCCCCCTCAGCGAGCGCGCCGCCCACCTGCGCACGGCGATCGTCCGCACCGCCCGGCGCCTGCGCCAGGAGGCGGCAGCGGAGACCTCCGGTCTCACCCCGACCTCGGTCGCGGCGCTGGCGACGATCGAGCGCCACGGGCCGATGACCCCGAGCGAGATCGCGGAGATCGAGCGGGTCAAACGGCCGACGGTCACCCGCACCCTCGGCTGCCTCGAACGCGAGGGCCTGATCGACCGCACCCCCGACCCCGCCGACGGCCGCAGCGCCCTGGTCAGCGTCAACGGCGCCGGCCGCGAGCGGCTGCGGCGGCTGCGCGGTCGCAAGAACGCCTACCTGGCGCGGCGCATGCGCAACCTCTCCCCGGAGGAAGTCGAGACGCTCGAGCGGGCGGCGGAGATCCTCGAGCGGATGCGGGAGGGCGAGCGGTCTTGACGGCCGCGATCCGCCACTCGTTCAACTCGCTGGAGGTCGCCAACTACCGCCGCTACTTCACCGGCCAGCTGATCTCCCTCTCGGGGACCTGGATGCAGACGGTGGCGGCGATCTGGGTCATCCTCAGCCTCACCGGCAGCGGCGTCGCCGTCGGTCTCACCACCGCGCTGCAGTTCCTGCCGATGCTGCTGATCGGCGCCTGGGGCGGCCTGCTCGCCGACCGCATCCCGAAGCGGCGGCTGCTGATGACGACGCAGGCGCTGATGACGATCCCCGCTCTCGGCCTCTTCGCCGTCACCGCCACCGGCGCGGTCACCCCCTGGATGGTCTACCTCGCGGTCTTCGCCTTCGGCACCCTGAACGCGATCGACAACCCGACCCGGCAGAGCTTCGTGATCGAGATGGTCGGGCCCGACCGGGTCGTCAACGCGGTCAGCCTCAACAGCGTCCTCGTCCAGGCGGCGCGGATCGTCGGCCCGGCGCTGGCGGGGGTGCTGATCGCAACCGTCGGCGTCGTCTTCTGCTTCGGCCTGAACGCGCTCACCTTCGTGGCGATGATCCTCGCCCTCTGGCGGATGGACCCGCGCCGGCTGCAGGCGGCGCCGGTCGCCGCGCCCGAGCCGGGGGCGATCCGCGCCGGCCTCCGCTACGTCCGCCGCACCCCCGAGCTGCTGGTGCCGCTGGCGCTGATGGCGCTGGTCGGGACGCTCGGCTTCAACTTCCAGGTGGTGCTGCCGCTGCTCGCCAAGTTCAGCTTCGAGTCCGGGGCGATGACCTACGCCAGCCTGGTCTCGGCGATGGCGGTCGGCTCGATCGCCGGCGCCCTCGTCAACGGCCACCGCGGCCGCACCGGCCCGCGGCTGATCGCCGGCGGCGCGCTCGCCTTCGGCCTCTCGGCGCTGCTGGCGGCGGCGATGCCGAGCCTGGCCCTCGAGATCCTGATGCTCGCCCTGCTCGGCGCCGCCGCCGTCACCTTCGCGGCGACGATCAACTCGACCCTCCAGCTCGCCGTCTCCCCGGAGATGCGCGGCCGGGTGATGGCCCTCTACTCCGTCGTCTTCCTCGGCTCAACCCCGATCGGCGCCCCCCTGACCGGCTGGCTGGCCCAAACCTACGACCCCCGAGCAGCGCTCCTCCTGGCCGGAGCATCGGGCTTGCTTGCGGCCTGGGCCGCCCACGTCAGCTTCTCCCGGATCCGCCGCTCCCACAGCTCCGAACCGAGTGCCTCGGCGGGAATCGTCGTTTGAAAGCGATGGAGGGTCCGGTGAGAGGTGCTCGCCGGACCCTCCCCGCTGTTGTCCGGCGAGTGCCTCTCACCGGACCCCTGCGGCCTGCTTAACCGATGTACCCCGCCGATTCGAGGTACGCCTTGGCGGCTGCCTTCGGCGTTTCTTTTTCGAGTTCGACCCGAGCGTCGAGCTCCTGCATCACTTTCAGCGTCAGGCCTTCCTGCACCTGCAGGATCGTCGCTTCGAAGTCCGGCCCCGCTTCTTCGGCGACCGATTTCTTGGTCACGAAGATGATGTTGCCGGCCGGGAAGACTTCCTTGTCGTCTTCGAGGATGACGAACTTGTCGCTCTCGGCCGAGAGCTGCGGGTCGGTGGTGAAGAGGATCGAGAGATCCGCCTGACCCTTTTCCAGCACCGTGTAGCGGAGGCCGATGTCGACCGGGGTGAACGACTTGAACTTCAGCCCGTAAAGCGATTCCAGCCCGGCCAGGCAGTCGATCCGCTGGCGGCACTCGGGCGAGCCGTAGAGCGACAGTTCTTCGGAGACGCCTTCGAGGTCGGAGACGGTTTCCAGTTCGTATTTGTCGGCGGTCTCTTTGGTCGTGCCGACGGCGTTGGCGCTGGCGAACGGGGTCGGTTCGAACGCCTCCAGCCCTTCCTTTTCGAATTCTTCATTCGCCTTTTCCCAGGCTTCGGTGGCGTCGGAGGGCACTTCTTCGGGTTCGAGGCCGAAGAACGAGGTGAGGGCCGTGCTCGCGTACTCCGGGTAGCCGGAGATCTGCCCGGTCTTCACCGCCTTCAGGGCGACGGTTTCGGAGCCGAGGTTGAGCGCGCTCTTCACCTTGTAGCCGGCGGCGGTCAGGGCCTGCGCGTAGATTTCGCCGAGGATTTCCTGTTCGGGGAAGTTCTTCGAGCCGATCGTCAGGCTGACTTTGCCGTTGTCCGGGTTCGATTCGATCGCGCCGGCTTCGCCGCCTTCGGTCGATCCGGAAGTGGTGCTGTCGTCGCTGCTGCCGCAGGCGGCGATGCCGAGGGTCAGCGCGAGCGCCGCCAATGCCGCAAGCAGCAGGCGAGCTCTCGTCTGGTCGGTCCTCACTTTGGTGGCCTCCTCTTGGGGTGGGTGTATTGGGTGAGTCGGTGAGTCAGGTCTAGACAGTCTTTAACTTCAGCCCGTCGGAAGTCAGGCGGCGCTGCAGGAGGGCGAGCAGACCCTCCAGCGCGAGGGCGAGCAGGGCGACGAGGATGGCGCCGGCGAGGCGACCGTCTTCGCCGTAGATGCTGGCGTTGATGATGTAGTCGCCGAGGGTGACCACGCCGGCGAGTGGGGCGATCGTCGCCGTCGCGACGATCGCGATCATGGCGCTGCGAATCCCGCCCATCACGGTGGCGATCGAGAGCGGCAGCTCGACCTTGAGGATGATCGCGAGCTCGCTCATCCCCATGCCCCGGGCGGCCTCTACCGCGGCGGGGTCGACCTGCCGGACGCCGACGTAGGCGTTGGAGACGATCGGCGGGATGCCGAGGACGGCGAGCGCGAGGGTCACTGGGACCAGGCCGATGCCGATCAACGCCGCGACCAAAGCGATCAGCGCCAGCTCCGGAAGCGCCCGACCTGCATTGGCAAGTCCGACCAGCACCACCTCTCCCTTTCCCCTGTGTCCGAGGTAGAGCCCGAGGGGGAGGGCAAGGACCAGTGCCACCGCCAGCGCAAGCGCGGTGACCTCGATCTGCTTGAGCATCAATTCCATCGCCTGCTCGAACCCGCCGACCTTCTTGCCACCGGTGACGTTGGAGGTCTGTTCGCTGAAGATGAATTCGATCGCGCCGCCGAAGGAGGCCAGCGGGAGCAGGGCCGGCGTCATAGCGCTCTCGCCTTCCGCCACGGGGTGAGGAATCGCTGCGCCACCAGCAGGCCGATATGGAACGTCATCGCCATCAGGACCACGATCGCCAGGGCGATGAACACGCTGGTCGGGAAGGTGAGATTGCTGCCGCCGTAGATCTGCGTGCCCAGGCCCCCGCCGCCGATGAAGACGGCGAGCGTCGCGATCGCAACCGTGCTGACGATCGCGACGCGGAGTCCGGCGACGATCTCCGGGATCGCCAAAGGCAGCTCCACCCGCCAGAGGATCTGGCGGTCGGTGTAGCCCATCCCGCGCGCTGCCTCCTTGGCAGAGCCCGGGACATTGCCCAGGCCGAGCATCGTGTTGCGGTAGATGATCTGCAGCGTGTAGACCGCGAGGGCGATGATCGCCGTGTCCCTGCCGATACCGGTTACCGGCAACAGCAGGAAGAAGAAGGCGAGGCTGGGGATCGTGTAGAGGACCCCCGTGGCGGCGAGCAGCGGAGTCCGCAGCCAAGCCCGCCGGTGGGCCAACAGCGCCAGGGCGAAAGCAACGGCAAAGCCGAGCAGGACCGAGATCACCACCAGTTCCAGGTGCTGCACGGTCGGCGTCCCGAAGCGGTCGATGTTTTCCCGCGCCCAGTCGAAGCAGAAGACCTCATTTGATTTCGCCTGGCAGGGGAGGGTGTCTGAGGTGCGTTCTTTGAAGAAGTCCCCGCCGACTTCCCCCGCCGCCGCGAGCAGCGCCGGGTTAACCATGCGGCCGCTCCACCGCCGGGTGCTCGTCGCTCTTCGCCTGCGGCGAGGCGAGGAACTCGGAGATGATCTCGACCGAGAGGACGCCGGCGATCCGCCGCCGGTGGTCGACCACCGGCGCGTACTGGGTCTCGTGCTGGAGGAGGTCGGCGAGGGCGTCGCGCATCACGTCGTCGAGCTCCAGCACCGGTCCCAGCGGCGAGTCCGGCCGGCTCGGGACGACGTCGCCGGTGAGGTCGCGCTCGCTGAGCCAGCCGAGCGGGCGCCGCTCGGCGTCGACCAGGAGGGGGAAGGGGACTTCGACGTCGGGCGCCGCCAGCTTCGTCCGCACCTCGCCGGTCGCCTGGCCGACAAAGGCCAGCGGCGCCTCCCAGAGATTGATGTCCCGGACCCGCATCAGCGCCAGCCGCTTCAGCGCCCGGTCGGCGCCGACGAAGTCCTCGACGAACTCGGTGGCGGGGGCCATTAGCAGCTCCGCCGGGGTCGCGTACTGCTCGACCCGGCCGCCCTCGCGCATCACCGCGATCCGGTCGCCCATCTTGATCGCCTCGTCGATGTCGTGGGTGACGAAGAGGACGGTCTTGCGGATCTCCGCCTGCAGGCGGAGGAACTCGTTCTGGAGGCGCTCGCGGTTGATCGGGTCGATCGCCCCGAAGGGCTCGTCCATCAGCATCACCAGCGGGTCGGCCGCGAGCGCGCGGGCGACGCCGACGCGCTGCTGCTGGCCGCCGGAGAGCTGCGCCGGGTAGCGGTCGCCGAGCTCGGGGTCGAGCCCGATCAGCGCCAGCAGCTCGGCGCTGCGCTCGCGGATCTGCTCCTTCTTCCAGCCGAGCAGCCCCGGGACGGCGCCGATGTTCTCGTTGATCGTGCGGTGGGGGAAGAGGCCGATCTGCTGGATCACGTAGCCGATCTCCCGCCGCAGTTGCGCCGGCTCGCGGTCGCGGATCGAGTGCTCGCCGATCAGCACGTCGCCCGAGCTGATCTCGACCGTGCGGTTGACCATCCGCATCGCCGTCGTCTTGCCGCAGCCCGAGGGGCCGACGAGGACGCAGATCTCGCCCGCCGGCACCTCCAGGGTCAGGTTGTCGACCGCCGGCTCGGCGGCGCCCTCGTAGCGTTTCGTCGCTTCCTCGTAGCGGACGGGGGAGGCGGTTTGGCCTTCGCTCACAGCCCAAGTCTCCTTACCCGCTCGGCGGCGCGGGCAACTGCCTCTCCCAGCTCCGGCAGCTCGCCGCCGCGCATCAGCACCCGGCCGGCGACGACGGTGGTGTCGACGGTGGCGCCGGAGGCGGCGTAGACGAGGTCGGCGGTCAGCTCGCCGATCCCGAGCTCCGGCGAGTCGGCGCGGAGGAGGAGGAAGTCGGCCGGGGCGCCGACCTCGAGCCGGGTGGCGCCGAGGAGGGGGGCGCGGGCGCCGGTGGCGACCGCCCAGGCCTCGGCGGCCTCGATCGCGGTCGGGTCGGCGGCGGCGTGCTTTTGGACCAGGGCGAAGGTCTTCAGGTCGGAGAGCAGGTCGAGCGAGTCGTTGGAGCCGGCGCCGTCGGTGCCGAGGCCGACGGGCACCCCCGCGGTCCGCGCCGCGTGGTGGGGGAAGACGCCGCCGACCGCGAGCTTCATGTTCGCCACCGGATTGGTGACGACGGTGGCGCCGCGCTCGGCGATCAGCGCCAGCTCGTCGGGGTCGAGCCAGACGCCGTGGGCGAGGACCGTGCGCTCGCTCAGCAGCCCCAGCCGGTCGAGGTAGAAGGCCGGCCGCTCGCCGTGCTCGGCGAGGCAGTCCTGCACCTCCTGCTCGGTCTCGGAGAGGTGGATCTGGACCGGCAGCTCGCGCTCGGCGCTGAGCTCGCCGATCCAGCGCAGCGACTCTTCGCTGACCGTGTAGATCGCGTGCGGGGCGAGCGCGGGGGTGATCTCGGGGCCGAACCCGGCGAGCTCCTCGAGGCCGCGGCGGGCGGCCTCGCGCAGCTGCTCGGGGCTGCCGTTCAGGTCGAAGAGGGGAGCGCCGATCGTCGCCCGGACGCCGGCGTCGGCGACGGCGCGGGCGGTCGCCCCCGGGTGCCAGTACATGTCCCAGAAGCGGGTCGTGCCGCTGCGCAGCATCTCCGCGCAGGCGAGCCGTGCGCCCCAGTAGACGTCCTCGTCGGAGAGCTTCGCCTCGACCGGCCAGATCTTTTCTTCCAGCCACGGCATCAGCGGCAGGTCGCCGCCGGAGCCGCGGAAGAGCGTCATCGCGGCGTGGGTGTGGCCGTTGACGAGCGGCGGCAGCAGGTGCGCCCCGCCGGCGTCGATCGTCTCCTCGCCTGGCTGTGACGCCACCCCCGGCCCGAGCGCCGCGATCTTCCCCTCCTCGCAGCGCACCCCGACCCGCTCCCCGTCCAGCAGCGCGTTTTCGACCCTCAGCGTCATCGCGTGGTTCCTTTTTCACCTATGACGTGCAAAAGGAACCACAAGTTCACCGGCCCACCGCCCCGAGGCGTGGCAGCACCGCCGCCAGGCCCTCGCGCAGGCGCTCGGCGTTGACGAGGCGGTCGGCTTCCATTCCCGCCGTGCTCACCGTCTCCGCAGCGAGGCCGTTGGCGAGGTTGTCGACGACGCAGAGCGCCGCGTAGTCGAGGCCGAGCTCGCCGGCGACGACGCACTCGGAGGCGATCGTCATCCCGACCACGTCGGCGTGCGCCGCCATCAGCCGGATCTCCGCCGGCGTCTCGAAGCGCGGCCCCCGCGCCTGCCAGTAGACGCCGCCGTCGCGCGGCTCCTGCCCGCCTTCGCTCCAGGCGGCGATCACTTCCGCCCGCCAGCGCGGGTGGAAGCCCGGCGCCGAGTGGGCGCGTGCGTCGTCGAAGATCGAGTCGCCGAGATTGAGGGCGACGAAGTCGTCGGGGCAGACGAGGCTGCCGACGCCGAGCTCCTCGGGCCGCAGCGAGCCGACCGAGCCGATCGCCAGCACCCGGTCGCAGCCCTGCTCGAGCAGCGGCCGCAGGTTCGCCTCGTGGTCGATCGCGTGGGGGAGGACGAAGAGCCCGTCGCCGTCGTGGCGCTGGACGATCGCCGCCCCCTGCTCCGCCGCCGCGGCCGCGATCTCCTCGCCGCCCGGTCCGAGGGCGTTGCTGCCGAGGATCACCGCCAGTCGTCCCATCGGCCGATCCTATGCTTCGCGGTGAGCCTTGAACGCGGCCGCGGCCTCGTCGTGGTCGACGATCGGGGGCGGGTAGTCGAGGCGCTCGAAGCCCTGCGCCAGCCAGGGCCGGAGGATCGCCTTGCCCTCGACGGACTCCAGCTCGGGCAGGTAGCGGCGCACGTACTCGCCCTTGGGGTCGAAGCGCTGCGCCTGGCGGACCGGGTTGAGCACGCGGTTGGGCCGGGTGTCGTTGCCGGTCCCCGCGACCCACTGCCAGTTGCCGGCGTTGTTGGCGATCTCGCCGTCGCTCAGCAGGTCCCAGAAGTGCCGGGCGCCGGCGCGCCAGTCGAGGTAGAGGTCCTTGCAGAGGAAGGAGGCGACGGTCATCCGCGCCCGGTTGTGCATGAAGCCCTCCTCGGCAAGCTGGCGCATCGCCGCGTCGACCAGCGGGTAGCCGGTGCGGCCCTCCCGCCAGGCCTCCAGCGTTCGCTGGGAGCGCGACCAGCGATCGCGCCGCGGCCGGTAGTCGCGGCGGGGGAGGGAGGGCGTCGCCGCCAGCACCTGGTGGTGGAAGTCGCGCCAGCAGAGCTGCCGCACGAAGGCCGCGCCGCCGCGCCGGCCGGCCGCCTCGCGCGCCAGCTCCAGGGGCGAGACGCAGCCCCAGCGGAGGTGGGCGCTGAGGCGGGAGGTCTCGTCGGCGGCGAGGTCGTCGTGCTGCTCCTCGTAGCGAGCCAGCCCGTCCCGCAGGAACGAGCGCATCAGCCTCCGTCCCTCGCTCTCGCCGCCGGGGAGCCGCCCGGGCGAGGGGCGGCCGTCGATCAGCGACTCCAGCCTCGGCAGCCGCCCGACCTTCGGCTTCGCCGGGACCGAGAGCTTACGCGGGGCGCCGTGCCGCTGCCGCCACGGCAGCTCGCTCCAGGCGCGGTGGTAGGGCGTGAAGACCTTGAAGTGGTCGCCGCCGCCCGGCGTCGCCGCCCCCGGCGGCACCACCGTCACCCCCGGGTGCGCGGTGAACCCGATCCGCTCCTCCTCGCACGCCCGCGCCAGCCGCTCCTCCCGCGCCCGCGCGTAAGCGCTCCAGTCGGCGCTGACGTGCAGCGCGGTGGCGCCGCACTCGCGCGCCGCGGCGATCGCCTCCCGCACCGGGTCGCCGCGGCGGACGAAGAGCCGCCCGCCGGCCCGCCGCAGCGCCCGGTCGAGGTCGCGCAGCGCCTCGAGCATGAAGGCGACCCGGTTCGGCGCCGCGAAGCGCGACCGCAGCAGCCGCTCGTCGAAGACGAACAGCGGCACCGTCCGCTCCGCCTTAGCCGCCGCGGCCAGCGCCGGGTGGTCGTGGACGCGGAGATCCCGGTTGAAGAGGACGAGCGCGGTTTCGATTTCCATATGGTGCGGGAATGGAGCGAGATGTGTCGGCGAGCGAGGGACCTACCCAGGGACGCGACTCGGGCCGCGAAGAGACCGAGGAGGAACGCCTCGACCGCAACCTCAGCGAGATGCTGCAGGAGCTGCGGGTCGCTCTTCCCGGCGTCCAGGTCCTCTTCGCCTTCCTGCTGGCGGTCCCGTTCCAGCAGGGCTTCGAAAAAATCACCAGCTTCCAGAAGGACGTCTACTTCGCGACGCTGATGCTCACCGCGCTCTCGGCGGTGATGCTGATCTCCCCCACCTCCTACCACCGGCTCACCTTCCGCTACCAGCAGAAGCGCCGGCTCGTCTTCTACGCGAACCGCTTCTCGATCGCCGGCCTCATCTTCCTGGCCCTGGCGATGACCGGCGCGATCATGCTGGTCACCGACGTCCTCTTCGGCGCCGCGGCGACGATCGTCGCCACCGGGCTGGCGGCGCTCGCCTTCAGCTTCTTCTGGTTCGCGCTGCCGCTGCGGCGCCGGCTCAGTCTCTCGGCTGGGCAGGAGCCGCTAGGGAAGCCCGACAACGACTGAGCTCCGCCTCGAGGTCGTCGAGGAAGGGCAGCTCCGGCGCCTTCTCCCGCAGCAGCTCCAGGTCCTCTTCCCAGATCTCCAGCTTCAGCTCGACCGGGACCTTGAATTCCTCCCGCACCGAGTCGCCTTCCTCGGCGTAGGCGGCGCGCAGGGTGGTGACGTTGGTCAGCTTGTCGGCGCCGTAGATCGCCAGCACCTCGCCGGCGGCGGCGGCGACCCGCTCGCGGTGCTCGGCCTTGCGCTCGCGGTAGGACTCGATCGACTCGTCGTCGGTCAGGGCGCCGACCATCCCGGCGACCTCGTCGCCGAAGAGCCGGCGCAGCTCGTCGAGGGTCGTCTCGGAGTCCTCGACGACGTCGTGCAGGAGCGCCGCCGCCAGCACCTCGTCGCGATAGCCCTGCTCGTCCAGCCGCGCCGCCACTGTCACCGGGTGTTCGATGTAGGGCATGCCGCCGCTGCCGTTGCGGACCTGGCCCTCGTGGTCCGAGCGCGCCCGCTCCAGCGCGGCCCGCACCAGGGGGGAGCGCTCGGCGGCTGCCTCGATCCTCGTGGCCGGGGACACCTGGCCAGCCTAGATGATCGTTTCCGCCGGGTTCTCTGTCTAAGCGGGGGCGGTAGCGGCAGGACTCGCCGCCCGCGCCGGCAGCTCGTACTCGTTGCGCTCGGCGGCCAGCTCGACCGTGGCGGGGTCGCCGCCGAGCTCCACCCACTTCTGCCGCGCTTCGACTGCGAGCGCGTCGAGCTCGTCGTCGGAGTGGAGCGGGTCGTGGTGGAAGAGGACGGTGCGCTCGGCGCCGGTGCGCCGCGCGAAGCTGAGCGCGTGGGCGGTCGCCGAGTGCCCCCAGCCGACGTGGTTCGGGTACTCGGCGTCGGTGTACTGGCCGTCGTGGATCAGCAGCGAGGCGTCGCGGGCCAGCTCGAAGCCGGAGATCCAGTCCTCCTCGAGCGCTTCGAGGTCGGCGCCCAGGGCCGGCTCGTGGTCGGGGATGTAGGCGAGCGAGGAGTCGCCGTCGTCGATCCGGTAGCCGAGGGTGGGGCCGCGGTGGGCGACCGAGCCGGCCCGGATCCGGGCCGAGCCGATCTCCCACTCGCTCTCGGGGCAGTGGCGGAAGGAGACGTCGCAGGGCAGCTCGCGCACCTCGACCGGGGAGAGCGGGGCGGAGATGTAGCGGGCGATGCGGTCGCGCAGCGAGGCCTCGGGCGAGGCCGGGCCCCAGATCACGATCTCGGTCTGCGGCCGGAAGGCGGGGGCGAAGAAGACGAGCCCCTGGATGTGGTCGAGGTGGAGGTGGGTGAGGAGGATGTGGAGGCGGGTCGGCTCGTCGGGCAGCGCCAGGCCGAGGCAGCGGATGCCGGTGCCGGCGTCCAGCGCCAGCATCGAGCCGTCGGCGAGGGTGACGCCGACGCAGGAGGTGTTGCCGCCGTAGCGGATCGTTTCCGGCCCCGGGGCGGGGATCGAGCCGCGCGTTCCCCAGAGCTTGACCTTCACGCCGGCCCCGCTCCGTTGCCGCTCGCCAGCGAGGGCCAGAAGACGGCGATCGCGCCCTGGGACCCGTGCGGCGTCTGGATCGGGAAGGCGGAGACCTCGACGTCGTGCTGGGTGCCGTCGGTCGAGCGCACGGTCAGCTCGGCGTGCGCCGGACGCCCCGCCCGCACCGCTTTCACCAGGGGCAGGTCGTCGTAGGGGATCGGCTCGCCGTTCTCGTCGAAGGGGCCGAACAGCGAGCCCCACTCGGCGGCGCCGACCGTCCCCAGCTCCTCGAAGCGCTTGCCCAGCAGCATCCCCGCCGCCTCGTTGTAGAAGACGAGCAGCCCACCCTCGTCGACCAGGAAGGCAGGGGTCGAGAGAGCCGACATCAGGTTGCGGGCAAGGATCAGCTCCAGGGGCCTCTGCGTCACAAATGACACTTTAGATCGTCAGGTCCAGATCAGGGGGTACCGGATTTCGCCGCAGAGAGCCAAGAACAGGGAGGTTCGCTTTGTGGGGGCGGGGGCGGCGTGACTTTCGTCACTTAGAAGAACCGGAGTGCTGGGCCAACGTCAGCCGGCGGCTTCGGCGCTGCGGAGGCCGCCCCTTGCCCAGAGGGCGAAGAGGAAAGAGAGTGCGACTCCGATGGCGAAGGCGGCTCCGACCAGGACGGGGTCGCCGGAGATGAAGCCGCGGCCGGCCTCCAGCAGCGCGGTCACCGGGTTGATCGAGGCGATGGCGTGGATCCAGCCGCTGAGCAGGTCGAGGGGGACGTAGACGGGGGCGAGGAAGAGGATGAGGAAGGTCGGGAACTGCATCAGCGGCCCGCCCTGGATCGAGCGCACGCGCAGGGCGACGCCGGCGGCCCAGAGGGTGGCGGCGACGTTGACCAGCACCGCCAGGGCGTAGAGCGCGACGATTTCGCCGCCGCTGCCGCCGACCTCCATCCCGGCGATCAGCGCCACCGTCGTCAGCACGGTCCAGGTGACGAGGGCGCGGAAGAGCGCCGCCAGTGAGTAGCCGACGACGATGCCGCTGCGGTGGCCGGCGGCGAGCATGTAGCGGCGGCCGAAGCCGCTCTCGAAGTCCCGCGCCATCGCGAAGCCGGTGAAGACGCCGCCGAAGGCCGCCGACTGGAGGAGGACGAAGACGAACTGGAAGGCCGTGTAGCCGCTGGGGAAGTCGAAGCCGGGGACGTCGCCGATCGCCGCCAGCCCGCCGGCGAAGGAGACGAAGAAGAAGAGCGGGAACAGCAGCGACGGCACCAGGAAGGCGGGGTTGGTGAGGAAGTTGTGGATGCTGCGCCAGGCCACCGCCCGGGCAACGGTGGAGACGCCGGGGGGGTGGGTTGCGCCCACGGTGCTGGTCGCTCCGCTCACGTGCGCACCAGCCTCGTCTTCAGGGCGCTGCTCGCCGCCAGCATCCCGATCGCCCCGATCGCCGCGGCGATCCCGAACCCGAGCGCCAGGTCGCCGAGGTTCCAGCCTTCGATCAGCAGCGAGCGGATCGCCTGCAGCAGGTAGGTGACCGGGTTGACGCTGGCGATCGCGTGGAACCAGTCGGTCGTCAGCAGGTCGAGCGGCAGCGCCATCGCCGAGAGGAAGAGGAAGACGAAGAAGACCGGGAACAGCCCCTGGACCGCCTCGCCGGAGCCGAAGCGCAGCGCCGCGAAGAGGCCGATCGTGCCGAAGGCGACGGTGATCGAGACCGAGAGGATGAGGAGGACCAGGCCGCCGGCCGCCCCGGCCGCCAGTTCGGCGCCGGCGATCAGCCCGACCGAGAGGTAGACGACCGCCTGGACGACGCCGAGCACGAACGCCCCCGCCAGCAGGCCGCTGAGCAGCGCCGCGCCCCGCAGCGGCGTCAGCGCCAGGCGGTTGAGGAAGCCGGTCTCGATGTCGCGGGCGAGGTCGGTGCCGGAGTTCATCACCGAGAAGAGGGCGCCCTGGATGAAGGGGACGGCGAGGATGAAGGTGAGGTAGGAGTCGGTCGGGAAGCCGGGCAGGTTGGTCGCGTCTTTGAGCCCGCCGGCGTTGACCGCGAGCAGGAAGAGGGGGAAGACGATGGCGGGGACGATCTGCGCCGGCTGGCGCAGGGTCCGCAGGACCGAGCGGCGCGCGAGCTGACCGATCTGGTTGCGGAGGCTGCTGCTCACGCCGAGCCGACCGTCTCGGCCGCGGCGTCCTCGGGCTCGTCCTCGTCGGCGCCCTCCAGCGAGCGGCCGGTCTTGGCGAGGAAGACGTCGTCGAGCGAGGGCGCGTGCAGTTGCAGGTGCTCGATCGCGATCCCCTCGGCGTCGAGGGCGCGGACCACCTCGGCCAGCTCCGACTCGCCTCCCTGGAGGCGGACGGCGACGCCGCGGGGGGAGGAGCCGGCGGGCTGGCCGAAGCGGCCGAGCACCGCCGCCATCCGCTCGCGGTCCGCTTCGGCGCGGGGAACCGCCTCCACCGTCGGGCGGCCGATCTCGGCCTTGAGTGCCGCCGGGGTGCCCTCGGCGACGAGGTGGCCGTGGTCGATGATCCCGACCCGGTTGGCGAGCGCGTCGGCCTCCTCCAGGTACTGGGTGGTGAGGAAGACGGTGACGCCGTCCTCGGCGGCGAGCCGAGCCACCTCTTCCCAGAGCGCGGTGCGGCTCTGGATGTCGAGGCCGGTGGTCGGCTCGTCGAGGAAGAGGATGCGGGGCCGGTGGGCGAGCGCCAGCGCCAGGTCGAGGCGCCGTTTCATCCCGCCCGAGTAGCCGCCCACCTTGCGGTCGGCGGCGTCGGCGAGGCCGACCCGCTCCAGCAGTTCGCCGCCGCGGCTTTCGCGCTCGCGCTTGCCGAGGCCGTGGAGGGCGGTCTGCAGGCGCATGTGCTCGCGGCCGGTCAGCAGCGGGTCGAGCGCCGCCTCCTGCAGGGCGGCGCCGATCGTGGCGCGCACCTGGGCCCCTTCCGCGACGACGTCGAAGCCGCCGACCCGCGCCGTGCCGGAGGTGGGGGGGAGGAGGGTGGTCAGCATCAGCACCGTCGTCGACTTGCCGGCGCCGTTGGGGCCGAGGAAGCCGTAGATCTCCCCCTGCGCGACCTCGAGGTCGATCCCGTCGACCGCCCGGGGCCCGTTCTTGAACTCGCGGACGAGGGATTCGACCTCGATCCCGCCGCTGCGCTGTGGCTCCGCTATCACTGCACTTGAGGCTATCCAGTAGAACTCCCCGTCGATGCGCGAGCGAACCCGCACCTACCGCCTGGCGATGACCGTGACCAGGCCCGTCGCCTGGTGGGGTCGGATGCAGGTCGAGGGCCTGGAGGCGGTGCCCGAGCAGGGGCCGCTGCTGATCCTCGGCAACCACGACAGCCACTGGGACCCGGTGATGGTCGGGATCGCGGCGCTGAAGCGACGCCAGATCCGCGCCCTCGCCAAATCGGAGCTCTGGGAGGTGCGCGGCCTGGCCCCGATCCTCAACGGGATGGGGCAGATCCCGATCCAGCGCGGCAAGGGAGACAAGGACGCGCTGGCGAAAGCGATCGAGACGCTGCGGGCGGGGGCCTGCATCGGCGTCTTCCCCGAGGGCACCCGCTCGAAGGGCAAGGTCCTGCGGGCGCGCAGCGGCGTCGGCCGGCTCGCGCTCGAGGTGCCCGAGGCCCACGTCACCCTGGTCGCGATCGAGGGCACCACCGACCTCACCGGCTTCCCCCGTCGCCCCCGCATCCGCCTCCGCTTCTTCGACCCGGTCAGCGGCCAGCCCCGGCCCGGCGAGGACCCCGGCGCCCTCTCGGCCCGCCTCCTCTCCGAGATCCGCGAGCTCGTCCCGCCCTCGCTGCCCTGGCGCAAGCGGGGTGGCCTCAGCGGGGTCGCCGAAGAGTGAGGGCGCGGCCGACCCGCTCGAGCACGGCCGCGCGTTCGGAGTGGATCTGGTTCCAGGTGACGCGCAGCACCCGGTAGCCGGCGGCGGCCAGGAGCTGGTCGCGGCGGCGGTTGCTCTGGAAGGCGGCCGGCGTCTCGTGCGTCTCGCGCCCGTCGGTTTCGACCACGACCCGCTGCTTCTCCCAGAGGAAGTCGACGAGCAGCCGCTCGCCCTCGACGTGCAGCCAGACGTTGCAGCCGGGGCGGGGGAGGCCGATGTCGAGCAGCTGCGGCAGCACCAGCGTCTCGAAGTCGCTGCGGAGATCCGGCACCTTGCCGTCCTTGGTGCGGTAGGGGCTCAGCGCCAGCTCGAGCGCCCGCAGGCCCCGCCTTCCCTTGGCGTTGTAGACGGCGAGATCGACGGCCTGGAGGTCGAGCTTCTTGCGGATCGCCGCCCGGCCCACGGTCTTGCGCAGAGCGTCCAGCCTCATCATCCCGGCCAGGTCCACCAGGGTTCGCGCCGGCGTGGTGCAGGCGACGCCCCCACGCGTCTCGATCTCCTCGGGAGCGGGATAGCGGCAGCGCCGACAGCGGATCCCGTCGATCTTCCGCCCCGCCTCGACCGGAACCGTCACGTCGATCAAGCGCGGCCACTGGTCCCAGAACCCATGCAACGCCGCCGCCGTCCCATGCGAGATCACCGCCCCCTCCCCGCAGGCCAGCAGCGCCGCCCGGAGATGCGTCATCCGCGAGATCGAACGATGCCCCACCGTGTAAACGCCCCGGTGAATGCGGTGATATGAGCCCGCCCTACCTCGGTCTGCGGCGATCTTCGGGGAGACTCCCTCTTGCTCCAATTGGCGAAGGGAGACAACGCCACCCTGATTCGTGGCGACCTCGGCTACGCGCCCCGTCGAATCTCCGCTTCCCTTCTTGTGGTTCCTTTCGCACGACATACGTGCATAAGGAACCGCGCAACTCGAACTCTCCCCCTCCAGTGAGTTCCGTGGTTCCTTTTGCACGAAATAGGTGCAAAAGGAACCACGGAATGGAGGGGCGGTGACTGGAGCTCAGTCCTCCGGCTCTTGGCCGTTGGGCTGGAGGACGTACCACTCGGCGCCGAACTGGTCGATGTCGTTGCCGTTCGCTTCGCCCGGTTTCTGGTCGCCTGCATAGGTGTAGAGGGGCCAGCCGTTGTAGGTGACCTGGGTGGTGCCGTCTTTGCGCTTGGTCGTCCCGAGCATGCTCCGGTCGGCCGCACCCTGCGCTTGAGGATCACCTTCGGTCAGCAGTGGCGGCCACGCTCCTGCGCAGGCGCCGTAGCAAGCCGACTTCGATCCCTTGTCCTTGTGGAAGTCATAGAGGGTCATGCCTTCGGCGGTGACGAGGATCGTCCCGAGGCCACCGACGTTGGCCGCGGAGACGACTCCCGCGGTGTCGCCGGCACCGGAGTTTTGGCCAGTGGCTTCCGCGTTCGAGGCTTCCTTCCCGCCACCGTACCCACCTCCGCCCTTGCCGCTGTAGGCGCCACCGGAGCTGCTCGAGTCGCTGCCGCAGCCGGCGATCGCCACCGCCAACACGGCCAGCAGCACCAGCGCGTAAGTGATCCTGTTCACGTCGCTTCCTCCTGGTTTGGGATGTTCGGGGCCGACCTCACGTCCGCCCCACGAAGATGCGCTTGCCGGCATGCACGATCACGGCCCGGGTCCGGGACAGATCCAACGCCGAGCTCAGCACCGCGTCGGAGTCGTCGCCCCAGCGGTAGCGGAAGGTCCCGGCGGGATAGGTGACTCCCTTCGGCCCGCGCAGGTAGACGCGGCAGAGCGTCCCGGAAGGCACTCCGTGCACGTACATGTGGATCTCGGTGCCGTAGGCGTGCGGCTCGAGCGTCGCGTCGACGCTGATCCCCGGCGGCAGCGAGGCGAACTTGACGCGCTGCTCGGGCCCGCCACCGTCGCCGCCTCCGAAGACGAAGATCGCCAGCACTGCCGCCGCGAGCGCCGCCGCCGCGCCGCCCAGGGCGAAGCCGCCGAACGTTCGCCGCCGCCGGCGCTGCCGCCCCTGCTGTTCCTCCGCGGCGATCGTCGCGGCGATCCGCTGCCCGAGCTCTGGCGGTGGCTGCGGCGCCGACTCGAACCGCCCGGGATCGGCGTGGGGAAGCATCCGCGCCACCGGCTCCAGCGCCGCAAGCTCGGCGCGGCACTCGGCGCAGCCGTCGAGGTGCGCTTCGAGACCGACGCGCTCGTCGCCTTCCAGTTGCCCGAGCGCGTGCGCCCCAAGCAGCTCCCGCCACTCCCGGCACTCGTTCCTAATCTTCATAGCCCATCTCCTCGAGCACGACCCGCAGCGCCCGCAGCCCGTAGTAGACGCGGCTCTTCACGGTCCCCTCCGGCACCCCCAGCTCCGCCGCCACCTCGGCGTACGGCCGTCCCCGGTAAAAGGTCTCGACCAGCACCCGGCGGTGATCCTCGCCGATCCGCCGCATCGCCTCCTCGACCTGCCAGGCGAGCAGCGCCTCGTCGATCGGCTCGACGCTCGGCTCGATCCCTCCCTCGGCGACCCCGGGTCGCGCCGCCCGCGCCCGGCCGAGGTCGATGACGACGTTGCGGAGGATCGCGAACAGCCAGGTCCGCAGCGAGCCGATCTTCGGGTCGAAGCGATCGCCCGCGCGCCAGGCGCGGAGGAAGGTCTCCTGCACCGCCTCCTCGGCGAGGCCGGAGTCGCCGAGCGAGCGAACCGCGAAGCCGTACAACTCGCCGGCGTGGGCGGCGTAGGCCTCGCGGACGTCGCGTTCGCGGCTGAGCGCACCCCGGGTCGAATTCCGCAACTGGATCATCCGACCCGGCATACGCTCCCCGGCCACGCCGGGTTCAAATATCTCCTGAGGAGACCCCTATTCGAGTTTCCCGATCTTGAAGATTTTCGTCCCGCAGTCCGGGCAGACGCCCTGGATCGCCGGACGGCCGTTCTTCATCGTCACCTGCTTGGCGTCTTTGATCTCGACCTTCTTACGCTCCTTAACGCAGTAACCCTCGGGCATGAAGGGGCCCTCCTTTCGTTGCCGCTGAACGGCAAATCTCGCGTTTCGCGAGGTGGATTGAGGCGAATGTAACGCAGGTCCATGACGCTCCCGCCACACTTTGTGCGAATTCGCACGAAACGTCCACGTCGCCCGTCAACTACCCTGCTGCCGCAGTCGCAAGCCCTTCCCAAGCCTTCAAGGAGATAAAGGAATGCCCGAAGCAGTCATCGTCGACACCATCCGCACGCCGATCGGCCGTGCCTTCAAGGGGTCGCTGGCCCAGCTGCGCCCCGATGAGATGGGCGCCTACGTGGTCGATCAGCTGCTCGAGCGCAACCCCGAGGTCGACCCGGCTTTGATCGAAGACGTCTTCTGCGGCGTCGGCATGCCGCAGGGCCTGCAGGCCTTCAACCTCGCCCGGATCATCTCGCTGCTCTCCGAGAAGCTGCCGCAGGAGGTCAACGGGGTCACCGTCTCCCGCTACTGCTCCTCCAGCCTCGACGCGATCCGCCACGCCGGCAACGCGATCAAGGCCGGCGAGGGCGACGCCTACCTCGCCGTCGGCGTCGAGTTCGTCAGCCGCTACAACGAGCGCACCGAGCCCGCCGGCGAGGCCGACCAGAACGAGAACCTGAAAGGCAACAACGGCCAGCCCAACGCCTACATCGCGATGGGCGAGACCGCCGTCAACGTCGCCAAAAAGTACGAGGTCAGCCGCGCCGACATGGACAAGTTCGCGCAGCGCTCGCAGGAACTGGCGGTGAAGTCGCAGGAAGACGGCTTCTTCGACCGCGAGATCACCCCGGTGAAGCTGCCCGACGGAACCGAAGTCAGCAAGGACGACGGTCCCCGCGCCTCCTCGACCCTGGAGAAGCTCTCCGAACTGCCCGAGGCCTTCGGTGGCGGCGGCGTCACCGCCGGCAACTCCTGCCCGCTCAACGACGGCGCCGCCGCGGTGCTGCTGATGAGCGACACCAAGGCCAAGGAGCTGGGCCTCACCCCTCGCGCCCGGATCATCACCGCCGCCACCCACGGCAACGAGCCGGAGCTGATGGGCGTCGCCCCGATCGGCGCGATCAAGAAGGTGCTGGACCGGGCCGGGATGACGATCGACGACGTCGACCGGGTCGAGCTGAACGAGGCCTTCGCCGCCCAGGTGATCCCGATCATGGCCGAATGCGGGATCGACGAAGACAAGCTCAACACCCACGGCGGCGCGATCGCCCTCGGCCACCCGTTCGGGATGACCGGCGCCCGGATCATGGGCACCCTGCTGAACGTGCTCGAGACCGACGACAAGCAGGTCGGCCTCGAGACGATGTGCGTGGCCGGCGGTCAGGGCAAGGCGATGCTGGTCGAAAGGCTGAACTAATTCAGCGGCCGCTGAATTAGGGCCCCTATGGGGGCCCTTTTTCAGCGCTCGCTGAAAAGGTGCTCGGATGGCGCGGCTCGAGACGCTCACGTATGAGGCGGGCGATCGGGTTGCGCGGATCACCCTGAACCGGCCGGAGCGGGGGAACGGGATCACGGCGCGGATGCCGGTCGAGCTGGCCGAGTGCGTCGAGCGGGCCAACCTCGATCCCGCGGTCCACGCGATCGCGCTGGCCGGCAACGGCAGCGGCTTCTGCGGCGGCTACGACCTGGTCGCCTCGGCCGAGGGCGACATGAGCGAGCCCGGCGGCGACGCGCCCGCCGGCTCGCCGCTCGACCCGGCGACGATCGCCGCCAACCACGCGCCGAACACGAACTGGGACCCGGTCACCGACTACCAGTTCATGAGCCGCAACGTGCGCGGCTTCATGAGCCTCTTCCACTCCGAGAAGCCGGTCCTCTGCAAGGTCCACGGCTACTGCGTCGCCGGCGGCACCGACATGGCGCTCTGCTCGGACCTGCTGGTGATCGCCGAGGACGCCAAGATCGGCTACCCGCCGGCCCGCGTCTGGGGCTCGCCGACGACGGCGATGTGGGCGCTGCGGATCGGGCCGATGCGGGCCAAGCGCCTGCTGCTCACCGGCGACTCCCTGACCGGCGCCGAGGCGGCGGAGTGGGGGCTGGCGACCGAGGCCGCGCCCGCCGCGCAGCTCGACGAGCGCTTCGAGCGCCTGCTGGAGCGGGTGGCGCGGCTGCCGATCAACCAGCTGGTGATGATGAAGCTCCTGCTCAACCAGACCCTGGAAAGCCAGGGCCTGCGCCAGGCCCAAACCCTCGGCACCTTCTTCGACGGCATCACCCGCCACACCGAGGAGGGCCACGGCTTCGTCCGCCGCGCCGCCGAATCAGGCTTCCGCGAGGCGGTGCGCGAGCGCGACGAGCCCTTCGGCGATCACGGCCTCGAGGGCTTCGGCCTCGACCCGGAGGGATAGGCTGCCGCGGCGATGAGCGACTCCCCGCACCCGAGCTCGATGATCACCCCGGAGACGGTTCGCAACTTCCTCCCCGGCAGCTTCCCCGGCGACCTCGGGATCGAGCCGCTGGAGGTCGAGGACTCCCACGCCCGCGGGCAGATCGTCGTCGACCGCCGCCACCTGCACCCCGGCGGCTTCGTCCACGGCGGCGTCTGGACCGCGCTCGGCGACACCGTCGCCGCCTGGTCGACCTTCCGCTGCATCCCGCCCGGCCACAACTTCACCACGATCGAGCTCAAGCTCAACGTCTTCGCCGCCGGGATCCTCGGGGACGAGATCGAGGCCCGGGCCGAGCCCCTGCACGTCGGCAAGAGCACGGTCGTGATCGAGGTGCGGATCGAGCGCCGCCGCGAGGGCACCGAGCCGCGCCTGGCGGCGAACCTGATCGTCTCCCAGTTCGTCCTCCCCCCGCAGGGTTGATCGTTCCCAGAGTTTTGGCCCCTATGGGGGCTCAAATGCTGGAAACGACCTAGGCCGCGACGGGGCTGAGGCGAGAAGCCTCGACGAAGTGGCGGAAGAGCGCCGCCTCGTAGGGGCGGTGGACCAGCGTCTCGGCGTGCCACTGGACGCCGATCAGGAAGGGACGGGACGGGTCCTCGATCGCCTCGGCGGTCCCGTCCGGCGCCCGCGCCGTGATCTTCAGCCCTCCGCCGAGTCGCTCGATCCCCTGGTGGTGGAAGGAGTTGACGTCGAGCTCGTCGGGGACCACGACCTCGCCGTTCCCCAGCGCCGCCGCCAGCCGGCTGCCGGGCTCGATCTCGATCGGATGGCTGGTCTCGCTCCCCGGCGTCGACTGCCGGTGGGCGATCTCCTCGGAGACCTCCGGCAGGTGCTGGATCAGCGAGCCTCCGCGGGCGACGTTGAGCGCCTGGGTGCCGCGGCAGATCGCCAGGATCGGCAGCTCCCGCGCGTCGGCGCGTCGCGCCACCGCCAGCTCGAAGCGGTCGAGGTCGGGCTCGGTCGGTCCCAGCTCCGGGTGCCGCCGCGCCCCGTAGGTGTCGGGGTCGAGGTCGGGCCCGCCGGAGAGGCAGATCCCGTCGAGCCGGTCGAGCAGCGGCCCGATCGCCTCCTCCGGCAGCGGCGGGACCACCATCGGCACCGCACCCGCCGCCTCCAGCGCCCGCAGGTAGGTCAGGCCGAGGACCATCTCGCGCACTTTCGGCTCGCTCTCGGGGGTCTGCTGGATCCGCTCGGCCTCGCGCACCTCCGAGGTGGTGACCCCGATCAGGGGCCGTCCCTGCTCCGCGCCTCGTTTCATCCCCCTGGATTCTCCACGACCCAGGTGTCCTTGCAACCGCCGCCCTGGGAGCTGTTGACGATCATCTCGCCGGCGCCCTGGGCGAAGCGCGTCAACCCCCCGGCCATCGCCGCCTGCCCCGCGGCGCCGCTGACGACGAACGGCCGCAGGTCGATCCGCCGCGGCCGCAGGCTGCCGCCGCGGACCGTCGGGTGGCTGGAGATCGCGACCGGCTCCTGGGCGATGAAGCGCTCCGGCCGCCGCCGCACCACCCCGACCGCCCGCTTGCGCTCGGGTTCGCTCGCCCGCGGCATGATCGTCACCCCCTGGCCGCCGAAGCCACCGCGCGGCTTGATCACCAGTTCGTCGAGCCGCTCCATCGCCTCCGCCCTTGCGTCCGGGTCGGAGAGGTCGTAGCTGGGGACCGAGCGCAGCAGCGGCTCCTCGCCGAGGTAGAAGGCGACCATCCGCTCGACGTAGGCGTGGGTCAGCTTGTCGTCGGCGAGGCCGGCGCCGAAGGCGTTGACGCAGCGCAGCCGCCCCGATCGCAGCGCCGGCACCAGCAGCTCGCCGAGCTCGGTCAGGCGGCCGTCCGGGTGGGTGATCCGGTCGGCATCCAAACGGCGGTAGACGACGTCGACCTGCTTTCGCTCGCGCGAGGTTCGGGCGAAGAGCCGGCCGCGGCTCGTCTCCAGCTGGGCGGGGGAGACGATCGGCAGCTCCAGCTCTCGCCCGGTCCGCTCGTGCTCGTACCAGGCGCCGTTCGCAGGTCCGTCGGAGAGGACGACGGCGCAGGGTTCGTCCCGGCCCGCCGGCGCCGCGGCGCGGATCGCCTCGCCGAGCTTCTCCAGGTAGCCGCCGAGCCCGCGCGGCCGCATCGCCCCCTCGAGCTCCGGCGCGACCACCTCCCGCACCCCGATCGCGTAGCAGGCGCCCGAGGGCATCCGCAGGTTGTCCTCGAGCACCAGCAGCTCGCCGTCGTGGTCGCGGACCAAATCGAGCCCTGCCACGGTCGCCGGCGGCACCTCCGGGTCGATCAGCCCCTCCATCGCCGGGGTGTAGCCGGTGGAGGTCTCGAGCAGCCGCCGCGGGACGACGCCGGCGTCGAAGATCCGCTGCGGCCCGTAGGCGTCGGCGACGAAGGCGTTGAGGGCACCCGCCCGCTGCAGCAGCCCCGCCTCGAGCCGCTCCCACTCCGCCGCCTCGATCAGCCGCGGGACCGGGTCGACCGCGATCGGCTCGCCCTCGCCGAAGGTCAACCCGCTCTCCGCGACCCGCGCCTCGACCCGCTTCCGCAGCTCCCCCAGATCCCGCCGCCCGAGCTCCTCCAGCAGCTCCGCGTACAGCGGCCGCGGGGAACCGCCGGGGTCGAACGCCTCGTCGAGGCAGTCCGGTTCGGGCGAGTAGGCGGGAGCGGTCACGCTCCGGCTTCTACCCGCTCCTCCGGTACTTCCAGCCGTTCGATCTGCGGCAGTTTCCAGAGCACGCTGGCGATCGTCAGCCCGACCGCCGCCGAGAACAGCGCCAGGAACCATTCCGGCGCGCTGAGCAGGACCAGCTCGAAGAAGTCGCGCAGGAACGGCAGCGCGAGGATGCCGGCGAAGGCGGCGCCCAGGGCCGCGACCATCGCCAGCATGTTGCTCTGGATCGCGATGTGCTCGCGGCCGGGACCGCGCTCGAGCAGGAGGATGAAGGAGAGCCCGAGCACGATCAGCGTCGTCGTCGCCGCGGTGCGGCCGGCCTCGAGGCTGGCGCCGGCGACGGTGTCGACGAGGAAGAAGGAGAGGATCGATCCGATCGCCGTCGCCAGCCCGGCCGGCACCGCGAAGGCGGCCAGCGCCCGCAGCAACCGACCGCGGTAGAGCGGCCCGTCGGAGGGCATCAGCGCCAGCACGAAGGAGGGGATGCCGATCGTCAGGAAGGCCGCGACCGTCAGGTGGCGGGGGAGGAAGGGGAAGGCGAGACCGGGCACGGCGACGAGCAGGATCAGCGCCGCCGCGTAGACCGTCTTGGTCAGGTAGAGGCGGCCGAGGCGGTGGATGTTGCGGGCGATCCGCCGTCCCTCGCCGACCGCCTCCGGCAGCCGCGAGAACTCGTCTTTGAGCAGGACGACGTCGGCGACCCCCTTCGTCACCTGCGCTCCCGAGCCCATCGCCACCGCCATCCGCGCCCGCTTCAGCGCCGGCACGTCGTTGACCCCGTCGCCGATCATCGCCACGTAATGCCCGGCGGCGACCAGCGCCCCGACCAGCGCTTTCTTCTGCTCCGGCTTGATCCGGCAGAAGATCGTGTTCGCCATCGCCACCTTCGCCAGCTCGTCCGGGTCCTCCGGCAGGTCCGGCCCCTCGACCACCCCCGCATCCTGTGGCACCCCGACCGCGTAGGCGACCGCGGTGACGGTGGCGACGGCGTCGCCGGAGATCAGCTTCAGGTCGACTTCCTCGGAGCGCATGGCGGCGATCGTCTCCGCCGCGTCGGGCCGCAGCGTCTCCTCCAGCACCACCAGCGCCAGCGCGGTCAGCCGCGGGGCGCCGCTGGCCGCGGGGTCGTCCGGCAGCGCCTCGGCGCTCTGGCCGAAGGCGACGACGCGGCGGCCGGCCGCGGTTTCCTCCTCGAGCTTGCCGGCGAGGCGCGGCGGCAGGGCCAGCGCCCCCGCCTCCGCGAGGACGTCGGGCGCGCCGAGCACGTAGGTCCGGCTCCCGGAGCCGCCGTCGAGGGAGATGCCGCTCCACTTCCACTCGGAGGAGAACGGAACCTCGCCCTGCACCTTCCCCGCCTTGCCGGGGAACTCCTCGGCGATCGTCTCCAGGGTCTTGTTGCGGTCGCCGGCGCTGGCCGCGAACCGCCCCAGCGCCGCCGCCCCGGACTTGGGATCGACCCCGTCGGCGTACTCGACCCCGACCAGCCGCAGCTCGCCCGCGGTCAGGGTCCCGGTCTTGTCGACGCAGATCGTGTCGACCGAGGCGAGGCTCTCGCTGGCGCTCATCTGCTGGACCAGCGTTCCGCGCTTGGCCAGGCGCACCGCCGCCACCGCGAAGGTGACGCTCATCAGCAGCACCAGCCCCTCGGGGATCAGGGTCACCAGCCCCGCGGTCGCCGTCTGCGCCGCCTCATCGAGGCTGACGCTGCGGATCTTCAGGCTGAGGACGAGGACGACCGCCAGCGGCAGCATCACGTAGGTGGAGGCGAGGATCACCCGGTTGACCTCCTCCTGCAGCGGCGAGGGCGGGTGGCGGAAGGTCTTCGCCTCGCCGGCGATGCGGCCGGCGTAGCTCTCCTCGCGCACCGCGTCGACGACGTAGTGCCCGGAGCCGGAGACGCAGAAGGAGCCGGAGAGGACGCGGTCGCCCTCGTGCTTGCGGATCCCGTCGGACTCGCCGGTCAAAAGCGACTCGTCCATCGTCATCCCCCGCGAGGCGATCGCCTCGCCGTCGGCGACCAGCTGGTCGCCCGGGCCGACCTGGATCACGTCGCCCGGCACCACCTCGTTGGCGGTCAGCTCGACCACGGCGCCGTCGCGCACCACCCGCGCGTGGGGGGCGACGAGGACGGCGATTTCGTCGAGCGTTTCCTTCGCCTTCTTCTCCTGGTAGATGCCGATGCTGGAGTTGACGACGGCGATCACGCCGAACAGCGCGTCGGCGTAGAGCCCGAGCCCGATGTCGAGCACGAAGAAGCCGGCGATGATCGCGTTGAAGAGGGTGAAGACGTTGGCGGCGACGATGCTCGCCAGCGAGCGCGATGAGGTCTCCGGTGACGGCCCCAGCTTGCGCAGCCGCGCCGCCGCCTCCTTGTTGGAAAGCCCTTGCTCCATGCTGGGTTGGTCATTACCCATAGGTGCTCTATTCAATAGGGTGCGGGAGCGATGGGCCTGAAGCTCGGACTGAACCTCGGCTATTGGGGGATCGGCCCCGCCGGTGAGGAGGCGGCGGAGATCGTCCGCGCCGCCGAGGGGCTCGGCTACGAGTCGGTCTGGGCGGCGGAGTCCTACGGCTCCGACGTGGTCAGCGTCCTCGCCTGGCTGGCGGCGCAAACCGAGAAGATCAATCTCGGCGCGGCGATCATGCAGGTGCCGGCGCGCCCGCCGGCGGCGGCGGCGATGGCCGGGGCGACGATCGACAAGCTCTCCGGCGGCCGCTTCCTCTTCGGCTTCGGCCCCTCCGGCCCGCAGGTCTCCGAGGGCTGGTACGGGGTGCCCTACGCGAAGCCGTGGGGCCGGACCCGCGAGTACATCGAAGTCGTCCGCGAGATCATCGCCCGCGAAGGGCCGGTCGACCACCAGGGCGAGCACTACACGCTGCCGCTGCCCGGCGGCGAGGGCAAGCCGCTGAAGCTGAACTTCCACCCGCTGCGCAACGAGATCCCCGTCTTCGTCGGCGCGATCGGGCGCAAATCGGTGGAGATGGCGGCGGAGGTCTGCGACGGCTGGATCCCGATCTTCTTCAGCGTCGACGCCTTCGAGCAGACCTGGGGCGAGCACCTGGAGGCCGGTTTCGCCAAGGGCGGCCGCCAGCGCTCCGACCTCGAGGTCAGCCCCTCGCTGCAGGTGGCGATCGACGGCGACCTGGAGGCGGCGAAGAACGTGGTCAAGGCCGGCCTCGTCCTCTACTTCGGCGGCATGGGCAGCCGCAAAACCAACTTCTACGTCGACCTCGCCCACCGCTTCGGCTTCGGCGACGTCGCCGACGAGGTCCAGCGCCGCTTCCAGGACGGCGACCGCGGCGGCGCCTTCGAGGCGATGCCGGACGAGATCGTCGAGGCGACCTCGCTGGTCGGGACCGAGGCCGAGGTGGCCGAGCGGGTCGAGCGGTTCCGCGGTGCCGGCATCGACCGCCTGATCGTGTCACCCGTGCACGTCGAGCGCTCCGAGCAGTTGCACACGCTGGAGCGCCTGGCCGCGTTGGCGGGGGTCTCTGCCTGAACGGCGGGGGTCGGGACGCTTTCCCGACCCGATCGCATAATCTTCCGCGCCGCGCCATGAAGATCGGAGTGCCGAAAGAGACCGCCGAGGGGGAGCGCCGCGTCGCGTTGATCCCCGACGTGGTCAAATCGTTGAAGAAGAACGAGAAGGTCGACGTCGTCGTCGAGTCCGGGGCCGGCGAGGCCGCGGGGCACACCGACGAGGCCTACAGGGAGGCGGGTGCCGAGGTCGGCGCCGCCGACGCCGCCTGGGGCGCCGACGTCGTCCTCCACGTCGCGGTGCCGAGCGTCGACGCGATCGCGCGCCTGAACGGCAGCCAGCTGCTGGTCTCCCACCTCAACCCGTGGGTCGCGGCCGAGACCAACAAAGCTTTGGCCAGCGCCGGCGTCACCGCCTTCGCGATGGAGGCGATCCCGCGCACCACCCGCGCCCAGGCGATGGACGCGCTCTCCTCGCAGGCCGCCGCCGCCGGCTACGCGGCGACCCTGATCGGCGCCCGCGAGTCCGGTCGCTTCTTCGGGATGATGACCACCGCCGCCGGCACCGTGCCCCCGGCCAAGGTCCTCGTCCTCGGCGCCGGCGTCGCCGGCCTGCAGGCGGTCGCCACCGCCAAGCGCCTCGGCGCGATCGTCACCGGCTTCGACATCCGCCGCGCCGCCTGGGAGCAGATCGCCTCGCTCGGCGGCCGGCCGCTGGAACTGGACTTCATCCCCGACGCCGAGGGAGAGGGCGGCTACGCCCGGCCGCTGACCGACGAGGAGAACGCGCAGGTGCGCGACGCCCTCGCCGAGAACGCGGCCAAACAGGACATCATCGTCACCACCGCCGCGATCCCCGGCCGCCCGGCGCCGCTGCTGGTCACCGCCGAGGCGGTCCGCAACATGGCCCCCGGCTCGGTGATCGTCGACCTCGCCGCCGAGACCGGCGGCAACTGCGAGCTGACCCAGCCCGGCCAGACCGTGGTCGAGGGCGGGGTGAAGGTGATCGGCACCCGCAACCTTCCCTCGGAGATGCCGGCGCCGGCCTCCCAGCTCTACGCCAAGAACCTCGAGAACCTGCTCGGCCTGATCGTCACCGACGAGGGCGAGGTCAAGGTCGACTTCGAGGACGACATCATCGCCGCCGCCTGCATCACCCAGGGCGGCGCGATCAAAAACGAGAGGGCAGCGCAGTAATGGACCTGATGACCGAGATCACGATCTTCGTGCTCGCCGTCTTCGTCGGCTTCGAGGTGATCTCGAAGGTGCCGACGACCCTGCACACGCCGCTGATGTCGCAGACCAACGCGATCCACGGCATCGTCATGCTCGGCGGCCTGATCGTGCTCGGCTTCGCCGACGACGGGCTCGAGTACGTGATCGGCACGATCGCGGTCGCCTTCGGCGCGATCAACATCGTCGGCGGCTTCATGGTCACCGACCGGATGCTCGGCATGTTCAGCAAAAAGCCGAAGCCGAAGGCCGAGGCTGACGGGAAGGGCGGCGCCTGATGGTTCACGCCGTGCTGGAGCCGGGCGGCGACGCGGCGACCGCCCTCTACATCGTCGCCTTCTCGCTGTTCATCATCGGGATCAAACAGGGCACCCACCCGACCACCGCCAAACGCGGCAACCTGATCGCCGCCGGCGGCATGGCGGTTGCGGTCGTCACCACCCTCCTGCTCGACGGGATGGGCAACTGGGGCCTGATCTTCCTCGGTCTCGGGATCGGCACCGCGGTCGGCGTGATCGCCTCGATCCGCGTGCAGATGACCGAGATGCCGCAGATGGTCGCCCTCTACAACGGCGTCGGCGGCGGCGCCGTCGCCCTGATCGCCTGGTCGGAGATCCGCCACGGGATCTCGCTCGGCGAGGATTTCCCGCTCGACGAGCTGATCCCGATCATCTTCGCCGGCGTCGTCGGCTCGGTCTCCTTCTGGGGCTCGAACATCGCCTTCGCCAAGCTCCAGGACCTGATCCCGACCCGGCCGATCGCGGCACCCGGTCAGCAGGTGATCAACGCGATCCTGCTGATCGCGATCGTCGCCATCTGCGTGAACCTCGCGATCGACCACGAGTCGCCCTCGCAGGGCCTCTTCATCCTCCTCCTGGTCCTCGCCGCGATCCTCGGCAACCTCGTCGTCCTGCCGATCGGCGGGGCGGACATGCCGGTTGTGATCTCGCTGCTGAACGCCTTCACCGGCCTCTCCGCCGCGGCCGCCGGCTTCGCCCTCGACAACGTCGCCCTGATCGTCGCCGGCACCCTGGTCGGCTCCTCGGGAACGATCCTCACCCTGGAGATGGCGACGGCGATGAACCGCTCGGTCAGCAACATCCTCTTCTCCGGCTTCGGCGGCGCGCCCTCCGGCGGCGCTGCGGGCGGGGGCGAGGAGCGGCCGCACGTCTCGATCGGCGCCCAGGACGCGGCGATCAAGCTCGCCTACGCCGACTCGGTCGTGATCGTCCCCGGCTACGGCCTCGCCGTCGCCCAGGCCCAGCACGCGATCAAAGAGGTCGCCGACGAGCTGGAAGCGCGCGGCGTCACCGTCAACTACGCGATCCATCCGGTCGCCGGCCGGATGCCGGGCCACATGAACGTGCTCCTCGCCGAGGCCGACGTCGCCTACGAGAACCTCAAGGAGATGGAGGAGATCAACCCGGAGATGTCGCGCACCGACGTCGCCGTCGTCGTCGGCGCCAACGACGTCACCAACCCGGCGGCGAAAAACGACCCCGACTCGCCGATCGCCGGGATGCCGATCATCGAAGTCTCCGAGGCCCAAGAGGTGATCGTGATCAAGCGCTCGCTCAGCCCCGGCTTCGCCGGCATCGACAACGACCTCTTCTACGAACCGAACACCTCGATGCTCTTCGCCGACGCCAAACAGGCCGCGGCCGACATCGCCGCCGAGATCGGCAACCTCTAACGCGTTCGCTGAATTGTGTCCCCTATGGGGGACTTTTTTCAGCGCTCGCTGAGTTTGAGACCCCTGGGCTGGAGAGCTCGGCGGCGAGCTTGAAGACGGCGGTGGCCCCGCGCTTGACGAGGGCGCTGCCGACTAGCCGCGGCAGCTCGGCGACGAAGGCGGTGCTGCCGGGCCGGCGGTGGTTCTGCCAGCGCGAGGCGCTGCCCGGGTAGCGGCCGGGCAGCCTGACGAGGGGGAGCCCGATCAGCTGCGAGAAGCGGCGGGCGACGAAGGGGTTGCCGTTCGGGCGGTCGACGAGGCCGAAAGGCTGGTGGAACCAGATCGTCACGTCGGGCCTGGTGCGGAGGATGAAGCGATGGGCGGCGCGGGACTCGGGCTCGGAGAGGGGGCGGGGGCCGGAGTATTCGCCGCCGGAGAGCGGCCGCCAGCGGAAGGGGAAGTTGCGGTTGAGGTCGACACCGTGGGCGTTGCCCCGGGTGCCGGCGGCGACGCCGTCGGGGTTGATCGTGGGTACGACCAGGAGCTCAGCGCCCCGCGGTGCTCCCAATGCGATCAGCAGGCGGGCGATCCGCATCCCCGCCGTCTCGTTGCCGTGGATGTCGCCGACGACGAGCACCCGCACGGTCGGGTCCGCGGTCCCGGTGCGGACGCTGACGATCGGCCGCCCCTGCACCGAGCGGCCGATCACCTCTCGCTCGGCTGCGGCCGCCGAGTCGTGATCCGAGCAAAAGCAGGCAAGCAGCAGCAAGGCCGCCGCGGCTCGTCGAAGTCGTTGCCATTCCGACACGCAATCGGCACTCTAGGCACACACGCGTGGGCCCTTGCTCCCTAGCGTCGCCCCATGGGGTCGGAGCGGGGGCAGGGGACGGTCGAGTGGATCGGGGTGGTGCTGCTGGTCTCGGCGGTGATGCTGGGATTGATCGCGGCTGGGGCGCGGGTGCCAGGGGCCTCACTGGCGCGGGCGCTCGCGGACCGGATCATCTGCGCGGCCTCGCTGGCGGACGGCTGCGGCGACGAGCCGGCGCTGATCGCCGCCTACGGCACCGACGTCGGCAGGCTCGTGCGGCGACACATGCCGACGCTTGCCTTCGAGCAGGGCTCGCGGGCGGTCCCGGTCGACTTCCGCCGCTGCCGCAGCAGCGCCTGCGGCGACGGGGCGGGGGAGGGGCTGGTGCACCGGACCGACGGGCGCCTGCCGGTCACCGCCTTCGTCCACGTGATCGACTGCCGTGAGGGAGAGGTGGAGCGGACGGAGGCCGCCGGCGCCGATTGCTCGGGGGAGCGCGCAGGCCGTCTTTTTGTCCAGTATTGGCTCTATTACGCCGACTCGGCGACCCTCCGCGGGGTCCCGGTGGCGGGGGAGAAGGGCTACCACGCCGACGACTGGGAGAGCGTGCAGCTGCGCTTCGGGCCCGACGGCCGGGTCGACCAGCGCGCCTCCTCGCACCACGGTTACAACTACCTCCTCAGCGTGAGAAATTGGGGCTCGGACGCCGGCCTCGTCTCCCACGACGGTTGGGGTCCGGAGACGCGCCTCCTGCTCGTCTCCGGGGGCAGCCACGCCGGCAACGCGGCCGGCTTCGTCGAGATCGATCGCTACACCCCGGGCCGCCGCGTTCACCTCATCCCCCTGGAGGAGGTCGCCACCACCAGCACCGCCCGCTTCGCGATCTCGCCGCCCTGGTCGAAGCTGGTCTGGACCGATCCCGAGTATGCGGGAACCGACTAGTTCACAGGCGAGTACATATAGGGCGCTAGGGTTTTCAGATCGCCACCGATGTGACTCACCAGTCGAAGGCAGCGATCGCGGATGCGCTTTCCGGGGCGCGGGAGCGGACCCTGGCCCTGGTCGAGCCGCTCGACGACGGGCAGCTGAACCGGGTCTACTCGCCGATCCTCAGCCCGCTCGCCTGGGACCTCGGGCACATCGCCAACTTCGAGGAGCTGTGGCTGGTGCAGCGGGTCGGGGGGCGGGAGCCGCTGCACGGCGAGCTGGGCCGGTTCTACGACGCGATCGAGAACCCGCGCAAGATCCGCGGCGAGCTGCCGATCCTGCGCGATGCGGAGCTGCGCTCCTACATGGCGGACGTCCGCGCGCGCACTCTCGACGTACTGGAGGGCGTGGAGATCGGTCCCGAGGTCGAAGACCCGTTGTTACGGGAAGGGTTCGTCTACGAGATGCTGCTCGCCCACGAGCTGCAGCACAACGAGACGATGCTGCAGCTCCTGCAGCTGGTCGACGGCTACGAGCCGGCGCGGGACGAGTTCACGCCGCCCCCGACCCCGGTGCCCGACCTGCCGGAGACGGTGGCGATCGAGGCCGGCGAGCACGAGGTCGGCGCCCCCGGCCGCGGCTTCGCCTACGACAACGAGCGGCCGCGCCACGCGGTCGAGCTGGCGGCTTTCGAGATCGATCGAACCCCCGTCGGCAACGGTGCGTACATCTCTTTCATGGAGGACACCGGCGCCGAGCCGCCGCTGTACTGGGAGCGAGAGGGGGAGGGGTGGGTCGACACCGCCCGCGGCCGCCGCGCGCCCGTCGACCCGAGCCACCCCGTTGTCCACGTCTCCTGGCACCAGGCCGACGCCTTCGCCCGCTGGGCCGGCAAGCGGCTGCCGACCGAGCTCGAGTGGGAGGCGGCGCGGGATGAGCTCGACGGCGTCGGGCACGGCTGGGAATGGACCACCTCCGACTTCCTGCCCTACCCGGGCTTCGAAGCCTTTCCCTACCGCGAGTACTCCGAGGTCTTCTTCGGCGACACCTACAAGATCCTGCGGGGCAGCTCCTGGGCCACCCACCCGCGGGTCGCCCGGCCGACCTTCCGCAACTGGGACCTGAGGGAGCGCAACCAGATCTTCGCCGGGCTGCGCTGCGCGAGGGACGCATGATCGCGATCGACGTCCACCTCGATGCCGACGCGGCGGCGACGATGGCGCGAGATGTCCGCGCCGGCCTCTGCGCCTACCCGAAGGAGCTGGCGCCGAAATACTTCTACGACGAGCGCGGCTCGCGGCTGTTCGAGCAGATCACCGAGCTGCCCGAGTACTACCCGACCCGGGCCGAGCGGCAGATCCTCGAACGGCGCTCGGCCGAGATCCTCGCGGCCGCCGGCTGCCCCGACACCCTGATCGAGCTCGGCTCCGGTGCGGCTTCGAAGACGCGCCACCTGCTGAGCGCGATGCGCGACTGCGACAGCCTCCACACCTACGTCCCGGTCGACATCTCCGAGGAGATCACCCAGCGGGTCGCGAACGAGCTGGTCGGCGAGTACCCGGGCCTCAACGTCCACGGCCTCGTCTGCGATTTCGAGCAGCACCTGGAGCGGGTTCCGCACGGGACCGACAGGCGGATGATCGCCTTCCTCGGCGGCACGATCGGCAACCTCTACCCGCGCCAGCGCCACGCCTTCCTCGAGCGGATCGCGGCGCTGCTCGGCCCCGACGACCACCTGCTGCTCGGCACCGACCTGATCAAGGACCGGGCTCGGCTCGAAGCCGCCTACGACGACGCCGACGGGGTCACCGCCGAGTTCAACAAGAACGTGCTCGCTGTGCTCAACAACCAGCTCGGGGCGGACTTCGACCTCGACTGCTTCGAGCACGTCGCCCGCTACGACGCCGAGGCGGAGCGGATGGACATCCGCCTGCGCTCGCTCGCCGACCAGGAGGTCTGCCTCGACGGGCTGGAGATCGAGATCTCCTTCGCCGCCGGCGAGGAGATGCGAACCGAGATCTCGACCAAGTTCACGCGCGAGCGGATCGAGTCCGTCTACGCCGGCGCCGGCCTGCAGCTGCGCGGCTGGTTCACCGACGCCGCCGGCGACTACGCGCTCAGCCTCGCGGCACCTGCTGGGTGATGCAGTGGATGTTGCCGCCGCCGAGGAGGATCTCGCGCGCCGGCACCCCGACCACCTCGCGCTCGGGGAAGGTGCGGCGGAGGATCGCCGCCGCCTCCTCGTCGTGGCGCGGGTCCAGCAGGGGGAAGACGACGCGCGAGTTGCCGAGGTAGAAGTTGACGTAGGAGGCGGCCAGGCGGTCGCCGGCGCGGCGGGGCACCGTCCCCTCGCCGGCGTCGACTCCCTCCGCCTCCTCGGCGGAGGTGTGCAGGGGTCCCGGCGACGGCAGCAGGACCACCTCGAAGGGACGGCCGCGGGCGTCGGTCGCCGCTTCCAGGCGCTCGCGGGCGTCATGCGAGATCGCCCGCTGGGGGTCGTCGGGGCCCTCGCTCCAGGTCAGCAGCACCGTCCCCGGGCGGGCGAAGCAGGCGAGGTTGTCGACGTGGCCGTCGGTCTCGTCCTCGAAGACCCCGGCTCCCAGCCAGACGACCTTCTCGGCGCCGAGGTGGTCGAGCAGGACCCGTTCGATCTGCTCGCGCGCGAGCTCCGGGTTGCGGTTCGGGTTGAGCAGGCACTCTTCGGTGGTCAGCACCGTGCCCTCGCCGTCGACGTGGATCGCCCCGCCCTCGAGCACGATCGGCGCCCGGTAGCGGTCGTCCCCTTCCACCTCCAGCACCTTCGCCGCCACCCTTTCGTCGCGGTCCCAGGGGAAGTAGAGGCCGCCCTCGGTCCCGCCCCAGGCGTTGAAGCGCCAGTCGACGCCGCGGCGGCCGCCGTTGCCGTCGACGAGGAAGGTCGGCCCGTGGTCGCGGATCCAGGCGTCGTCGGTCGAGACCTCGACCACCCGCACCTCCGGCGGCAGCATCGCCCGGCAGTTCTCGAACTGCCCGTCGGAGACCGCCATCGTCACCGGCTCGGAGGCGGCGATCGCCTCCGCCACCGCCGCGTAGGTCGCCTGCGCCGGCTTCGCCCCCAGGCGCCAGTTGTCCGGCCGCTCCGGCCAGGCCATCCAGCAGCCGGCGTGCGGCTCGAACTCCCCCGGCATCCGGAAGCCGTCTTCGGCGGGCGTCGATTTCAAGGTCACGCTCACTCCCCTCTATCTTGAACCAGTGGATGAGATCCGCCTGATCCGCGCCGAGGAGCCGCCCGAGTCGCTCGCTCGGACCCGCCCGCCGAGCCGGCCGCCGTTCCGGATCGCCGCGGTCCAGCACCGCTGGCACCCCGACCCCGACGAGCACGAGGCCGCGCTGGAGCGGGGGATCCGGATGGCGGCGGCGGAGGGGGCGAAGCTGGTCTGCCTGCAGGAGCTGACCCTGAGCCGCTACTTCGCGGTCGATCCCGCCGGCCCGGAGGCGGCGGGCGCGGAGCCCGAGGAGCTGCCCGGCGGCCGCACCCACCAGTTCGCCGCGCGGATGGCGGCGGCGAGCGGCGCCCACGTCCACGCCTCGCTCTACGAGCGCGCCGAGGGCGACGACGGCCTCGGCTTCAACACCGCGATCGTCGTCTCCCCCGAGGGCGAGCTCGTCGCCCGCACCCGCAAGCTCCACATCCCGATCACCGCCGGCTATCACGAGGACCGCTACTTCCGCCCCGGGCCCGGCGACGCCGAGGCCTTCCCGCTGGTCGGGCTGGGGGATGTGCGGCTGGGCCTGCCGACCTGCTGGGACCAGTGGTTCCCCGAGGTCGCCCGCGCCTACAGCCTCGAGGGCGCCGACGTCCTCGTCTACCCGACCGCGATCGGCTCCGAGCCCGACCATCCCGAGTTCGACACCCAGCCGCTCTGGCAGCACGTGATCGTCGGCAACGGAATCGCCAACGGCGTCTTCATGGTCGCCGTCAACCGAATCGGCACCGAGCCGCCCCTCACCTTCTACGGCTCCTCCTTCGTCTCCGACCCCTACGGCCGCATCCTCGCCCAGGCCCCCCGCGAAGAACCAGCCGTCCTCGTCGCCGACCTCGACCTGGACCAACGCCGAGACTGGCTAGAGCTCTTCCCCTTCCTAACCACCCGCCGCCCCGATGCCTACGCCAGCTTGGCGGAAGAAGCCACTGAAATCCAGAATGAGTAGTGGTCATTCACCGAGACCGCAAAAAACCGTGTATATCGCGGGTTTTTGCGGTCTCGCGAAACGTCAGCTGGGCGCCAATGCCTCGATCGTCTCGGCCAGCTTGTCCGGGGTCACGATCGGGGTGAGGATCGGGAGGGTGATGCCGCCGGCGACGAAGGCGTTGAGCCGCTCCTTCATCTGCTCGGGGGTGCCGAAGACGAACATGTCCTCGATCGCCTCCCAGGGGGCGGCCGCGGCGGCGGCCTGGCGGTCGCCGGCCTCCCAGGCCTGGACCATCGGCTCGATCTGCTCGCCGTAGCCGAGCCAGCGGTAGAAGTCGGCGTAGACCGGGACCGTGATGTAGGAGGAGAACATGAAGCGGGCCAGCGGCTCGACCTGCTCGCGCTCGCCGGGGATGCAGAAGAAGCGGCAGAGCAGCTCGAAGCCCTCCGGCGCGCCCTCCAGTTGCGCCGTCACCTTCGGCAGGCCGGCCAGCGGCAGGAAGTTGGTGAAGGCGCCGTCGGCCCGCTCGACCGCCAGCTCGAGCATCTTCCCCCGCAGCGCCGCTAGCACGATCGGGACCCGGTGCGCCGGCTTCTGTTCCAGCTTGAAGCCGGTCTCGGTCCGCTCGCCCGCCAGCGCCGGGCCGAGGAAGTCGAGCGTCTCCCGCACCTTGCTCAGCGGTCGCTCAAAGGGAATCCGGTTCCAGCCTTCGACGATGCGGTCCGAGGAGGAGCCGATGCCGAGCACGAACCGTCCCTCGGAGGCGTCGGCGAGCGCCGCCGCCTGCTGCGCCAGCAGCGCCGGCCCGCGCTGGAAGACGCCGACGATCCCGGTCCCCAGCCGCGCCCGCTCGGTCCAGGCTGCGCTCAGCGCCAGCGGGGTGAAGCCGTCGGGGCCGGCGGTCTCTCCCGTCCAGAGGTCGGTGTAGCCGGCCGCCTCGGCGCGCTTGACCAGCTCCTCGTGATCAGCGAGCGTCAGCCCCGGCAGCGGCAGCGTCAGTCCCCAGCGATCCATCGACCGCCACCCTATCGCCGCCCCCGCCTTCGTGGCGAAGTTCAAAGCGCCGGTTCGGCGACCACTGGCTGAAGAAGGAGTCGGCGTCCTGGGCGCTGAGCGGCCGGGCGAAGAGGAATCCCTGGCCGTTGTCGCACTCTTTGTCGCGGATCAGCGAGAGGTCCTGCGGCCGCTCGATCCCCTCCGCCGTCGTCTCGATCTCCAGCGCTTTGCCGAGTTGGACCAGGGTGTGGAGGAGGATCTCGTTCTCGCCTCCCTCGGCCAATTGCGAGACGAAGGAGCGGTCGATCTTCAGCACGTCGACCGGGAACTGGCGCAGGTGGGAGAGCGAGGAGTAGCCGGTGCCGAAGTCGTCGACGGCGATTCGCACCCCGACCTCCTTCAGCTCGTGCAGCCGCCGCGCGGTTTCCTCGGCGTTGCTCATCAGCGAGGTCTCGGTGATCTCCAGCGTCAGCGCCTCCGGCGCCAGCTCGCTTGCCGCCAGCGCCAGCTTCACGTCGTCGATCAGATCGTCGGTGTCAAGCTGCAACTGGGAGACGTTGACCGAGAGTTCCAGCAGGCGGTCGTCCTGCTGCCAGCGAGCGGCCTGTGCGCACGCCTCGCGAAGCACCCAGGCGCCGACGTCGACGATCAGCTTCGACTCCTCCAGCAGGGGGATGAACTCCTCCGGGTGGACGACCCCCTGCCCGGGCCGGCGCCAGCGGATCAGCGCCTCGACCCCGGTCGGGCGCATCGTCTGCAGGTCGAAGGTCGGCTGGTAGACGAGGAAGAACTCCCCGTTGGCGAGGGCGCTCTGCAGGTCCATCTCCAGCTCCAGCCGCGACTGGACTTCGTCCTCCATCCCCGACTCGAAGACCAGGTAGTGGCTCTTGCCGCCCCACTTGGCCCGGTACATGGCGATGTCGGCGTCGCGCAGCAGCTCTTCGGCCGAGGGCCGCAGCCCGGTGGCGATGCCGATGCTCGCCTTGCCGTGGACCCGGGTCTCGCCTTCCTCGCCGAGGGTGAAGGGCTCGGCGAAGGCTTCCAGCAGCCGCTCGGCGATCAGCTCCGGCCCGGCCGCCAGCGAGATTCCGTCGGCGACGACGACGAACTCGTCGCCGCCGAGGCGGCCGAGGGCGTCGGTCTCGCGGATCACTCCCTCCAGCCGTTCGGCCACCGCGCAGAGCAGTTCGTCGCCCATCGCGTGGCCGAGCGAGTCGTTGATCGCCTTGAAGTTGTCGAGGTCGACGAACAGCACCGCCACCGGTTCCTGCTTGACCCGCGCCCGGTTCAGGGTCTGTTCGATCCGGTCGAGGATCAGGGTTCGGTTGGGCAGCCCGGTCAGCGCGTCGTGGGTGGCGAGGAAGACGAGTTCCTTCTCGCGGTTGATCAGTTCCTCGTGGGAGTGCTGCCGCTCGTCCTCGAACGACTCGCACATCCGCACCAGGGTCACGTCGAGGCTGCGCTGGACCATTCGCCGCGCCGTCGCTCGCGTCTCCTCGGAGACCTCGAGGCCGATGGCGCACTCCTCCAGTACCTCGAGGGTGCAATCGCGCCAGCGCAGGCAGCGCTTGGTCACCTCGTTGAGCGGGGCGTCCTGCTGCGTGGCGAGGTGGGCGAAGATCCGCCAGGACTCCTGGCCGACCTCGCGTGCCACCGCTTCGCCCTCGCCCGCCATCCAACGAGCGACGGCGACGGTGGAGACGGCGCTGACGTCCTCGAAGCTCTCTTCGACGACACCCGCCAGTGTGCGCCCCGATTCCGCGGAGCGCCTCGTCGTCCGCGCCACCACGTCCTCGGTGCGGGCGTTCAGCTCCTGGCCCAGCCGCTCGAGCTCCGGTACAGCTCCCATGATCTGACCCATCGGCCCTGGCGGGGGCGTCTCTTTAGAAGTCACCACCGAATCGTGCAAACGTCCACGGGCGCGCTTGGATAGCCTCCAGCGCCGATGGAGTCCTCTTCCCAGGCGCCCGGGACCGCGACCGCCAAGCCCGATCGCAACCTCGCGCTGGAGCTGGTCCGGGTGACCGAGGCGGCGGCGCTCGCCTCCGCCCGCTGGGTCGGGCGCGGCGACAAGATCGCCGCCGACCAGGCCGCGGTCGACGCGATGCGCCACGTTCTCGACTCGGTCGCGATGGACGGGACGGTCGTGATCGGCGAGGGCGAGAAGGACGAGGCGCCGATGCTCTACAACGGCGAGCAGATCGGCGACGGCAGCCCGCCGACGGTCGACATCGCCGTCGACCCGCTCGAGGGGACCCGCCTCTGCGCCCTGGGGATGCCGAGCGCGATCGCGGTGATCGCCCTGGCCGAGCGCGGGACCATGTTCGACCCCGGCCCCTGCGTCTACATGGAAAAGATGGCGGGGGGCGAAGAGATCGCCGACCTGCTCGACCTCGACCGGCCGCTGCCGGAGACGCTGAAGCTGATCGCCCAGCGCAAGGGGGAGTCGGTCGGCGACGTGATCGTCGTCATGCTCGACCGCCCGCGCCACGAGGAGGCGATGCGCGAAGTCCGCGAGGCGGGGGCGCGAATCAGGCTGATCACCGACGGCGACGTCTCGGCGGCGCTGCTGGCGGTGAGCGAACGCTCGCCGGTCGACCTGCTGTGGGGGATCGGCGGGACGCCGGAGGGAGTGATCTCCGCCGCCGCCCTGAAGTCGATGGGGGGGCAGCTGATCGGCCGTCTCTGGCCTCGCAACGACGAGGAGCGAGCGGCGGCGACCAACGCCGGTTACGACCTCGACCGCGTCCTCACCGCCAACGACCTCTGCTCGGGCGACGACGTCTTCTTCTCCGCCACCGGCGTCACCGACGGCGACGTCCTCCAGGGCGTCCGCTACCGCGGTCCCGGCGCCACCACCGAGTCGCTGGTGATGCGCTCCCGCTCCGGCACGGTCCGCCGCGTCCACGCCCGCCATGACCGCTCGAAGCTGCGCGAGATCACCGGCGAGCGCTACGGCTGATTTCCCCCTTCCCGGGTAGCTGAGCGACGTGATCGCCGTCGCCGGCTCGACCGGATATATCGGCGGCCTGCTCTGCAGGCGGTTGCGGGAGGAGGGCCGCGAGGTGCGGGCGCTGGCGCGCCATCCCGAGCGGGCCGAGGAGTTGAGGGAGGCCGGCTGCGAGGTCTGCCGCGCCGACGTGCTGGAGCCGGAGACGCTGGCCCCCGCCCTGGAGGGAGTCGACGTCGCCTACTACCTCGTCCACTCGATGGGGCGGGGCTCCGAGGGGGACTTCGCCGAGCGCGACCACCAGGGAGCGGCGAACTTCGGCGCCGCCGCGGCGGCGGCCGGCGTGCGGAGGATCGTCTACCTCGGCGGGCTGGGGGAGGGGTCGAAGCACCTCGACAGCCGCCACGAGACGGCGCAGACGCTGAAAGCGAGCGGGGTGCCCCTCACCTACTTCCGGGCTGCGGCGGTGCTTGGCGCCGGCAGCGAGTCCTTCCGGACCGCCTTTTACCTGGTGCGCCGCCTGCCGGTGATGGTCACCCCGCGCTGGGTCGCAACCCGGACGCAGCCGGTCGCGGTCGCCGACGCCGTCGCCTACCTGGCCGCCGCCGCGGACCTCTCCCTCCCGGTCGACCGGGAGATCGAAATCGGCGGCCCCGACGTCACCACCTACGGCGGCATGATCGACGAGCTCGCGCGGGCGCTGGGACGACGACCGCCGCTGCGGATCACGGTGCCGCTGCTGACGCCGGCGCTCTCCTCGCTTTGGATCGGGCTGGTCACCCCGGTCGATGCGGGGGTTGCCAAGCCGTTGATCGAAGGCCTGGCGACGGAGACCGTGGTGGCCGATCCCTCCGGCATGGAGATTTTCCAAGCAGTTGACCGAACCCCGCTTCGCCAAGCCCTCCGTCAGGCGATAGGAGACGATTTCGGGTAGTTGTGATCCCTACTTTGCGGGCGGCTGCGGATGAAGGGCACGAGGTGCAGACCCTGGCGCGCAGTCCTCGAGTGGGCCCGGCGATCTGAAGGAGATTAGCCGCTGGATCAGCTCCGCGCCGACGTGCTGGAGCCGAAAACCGTGGGGTCCGGCTCCTCTGGGATGGAAGTCCTGCGGGCCGTCGTGTGCACTCCTTGTGCGATGCCCGCCAGGAGGTGTAAGGAGACTTCTGTGTTCTTTAAAAGAACGAATTAGTCCCAATAAAAAACTCTTGATAATCTGCGATTCGGAAGGAGAATTTTCGTGATTCGTTCAGAAGAATCCGATCATGGCGCCGTGAGTACGGCAGTGCAGATCGCCGAGCCGGAGAGTCAATATCGCTCAGGGGAGCACACCCTCGGCCTGCTCTCGACGCCCCTCAACCTCTCGGTCCTTCGTACTTTGTCCGAGCGGCCGATGCGCCTGGCGGAATTGCGGCAGGCCACCGGCCTGCCGGCCCAGACCACCTTGCGCGGTCATCTCGGTGGCCTGGAGGAGATCGGCGCGGTGGCGAAACGGCCGACGCAGCGGATGCCCTACGCCGTGGAGAACGAGCTGACGCCGATGGGGGAGGAGCTGCTGGACGTTGCCAGGGCACTGGAGGCATGGCTGCAACGCGCTCCCAAGGGCCCGATCTCACTCGAGTCCAATGCCGCCAAAGGGATCGTCAAGGCGTTCGTCGACGGTTGGGGCTCGACGATTGTGCGCAGCCTCGCGAGCCGGCCGATGTCCCTGACCGAACTCGACCGCGAGATCCCCGATTTCAGCTACCCGGCCCTGGAGCGCCGCCTCTCCAGCATGCGCATGGCGGGCTTGATCGAGGCACGGCCCGGCAATGGCAGCGGAACTCCCTACGCCCTGACCGACTGGGCGCGGCGCGGCGTGCGGCCGCTGGCGGCGGCAGTCCATTGCGAGCGGGTGTACATGGGGCGGCGGGCGGCTCCGGTGACGGAGCTCGACATCGAGGGGGCATTTCTCCTCGCCACCCCGCTGGTGGGACTGCCGGACCGCAGCAGCGGCGTCTGCCAGCTCGAGGTCGAAGCGGCCCCCGGCCTGCGGAGCCAATCCGGGGTCAAGGTCGAGGTCGAGGGGGGAAGGGTGGTCGCCTGCGAGCGCGGGCTCGGTGGCGATCGCACGAGCTACGCGATCGGGACGACGACGAAATGGTTCACGGCGATAAAAGAAGGTTCGCTGAACGAGCTTCGCTTTGGCGGTGGCAGGCAGTTCGCCGAAGGCTTCGTGCGCGCGATGCACGTCACCCTGATGAAGGACTAGCCAGCAGTTCGCCTTTGCTCCTCCCGCGCCACCTCTTCGCCGACGAAGGGCACGAGCAGGTCGTAGGTGAGGTCCGGGAGCAGGCGCGGTAGCTTGGCGGCGCGGCCGAGCACCACCTCCTCGTAGATTCTCGCCAGCGTCGCCCCCACCGCCAGCCCGGCCGCCCCCGTCAGCTCCGGGTCCGGGCCGTCGTCGCCGATGCCGTCGTCGAGCAGCTTCGTGAAGCGGGCGTATTCGGCCTGGAAGATCGAGCGGAAGGTGGGGCCGACTGTGCTCATCTCGACCAGGACGAAGCGGGCGGCGCCGGGATCGGCGGCAAACCAGTCCAGGGTTGCCGCCAGGGCCTCTCGCGCCCGCTCCGGCCAGGGGCCGGGACCGGTGTAGACCTTCCGCACCTGTTCCTCGAGATCGTCGACCAGGATCCTGTGGGCGGCGAGGGCGCAGTCGAGTTTGTCGTCGAAAAGTTCGTAGAAGCTCTCGCGGCCCACCCCCGCCTCGCCGAGGATGTCGCTGACGGTCGTCGATTCGTACCCTTTTGCCGCCGTCGCCCGAACGACCGCGGCCAGCAGGCGCTCGCGCTGCGAGCGTTCGACCAGCTCGCGCGGAAGGCCATGCCGCCCCCGCGGAAGTCGCCACCGGCGCAGATCCTCGGAGTTGTCGGTCACCGCTTGGCGGTACCGCTGATCTGAGCGCCCCCGGCAAGCCGGGACTGCTTGATTGCCTCCTGGTGGCCGCCATAGGGATTGACCGTCAGGTAGACGATCTCCGGAAGCAGCTCGGGGAGGCGGTCGGCTTTTCCAAGTGCGATCTGGTTGAGGATCAAGACCTGCGCCTGGCCGAAGGCGAGGCGGGGATCGGTATGGGCGTCCGCGCCCTCTCCGTTGTCGCTCCAGAGCTTCTCCAGCGCCGGGATGGTCGCCTTGCGATAGCGCTCGACAACCACCGGATCGACGGCGATCGCGTCTCCGGTCAGCAATTGCGCCAGGCCCGGCCGCTCCGCCAGCGCATCGACCACGGCGGTTGCCGCCTTGCGGGCCGCGTCCGCGGGCCGATCGGCAGGCGAATGCGCCGCCGCCGCAACCCGTTGCAACTCCTCGATGCAGTAGTCGATTGCGGCGTCGAAGCAGGCGCGCTTGTCCTCGAAGTGCTTGTAGAAGGTGGTGCGGGAGATGCGCGCGCGGCCGACGATGTCGGTGATCGTGGTCGCGGTGTAGGTCTTCTCCGCGCAGCTTTCGACGATCGCGTCGACGATCCGCTGACGTTGGGCTCGGCGGGCGATGTCCGGTGGAGTGGTGGACCGGAGGACGCTGCCCACGTTTTCAGAACCCCGATGTTTCTGCATCGCTTCGGATTGTTCCACCCTGGCCGGCATCTGGACGGAAGGTCCAGTCATATCGTGATTCCCCGCACAAGGATACGAAAGTATTTATTACTGAGCGGAAGAAGCCCCTTGGGGGGTCGAGCCCTCCTTTTCATCGCATCCCTCGCAGGGGCGGCTGGCCGGCTGATAGGGGATTTCCCCCGTGTCGTGGTACTCGAAGCGCAGCGAGTTGATCACCGCGCCCACCATCAGGGCCAGGCTGAGCACGTAGAACCAGAGCAGCGCGATGAGGATGAAGCCGAGGATCGGGCCGAGGCGGGAGAGGCTGGAGACGTTGGCGAGGTAGATCGGGAAGAGCCAGTTGGCGAGGCCGGCGCCGACGGTGACGAAGAGGGCGCCCGGCCAGACGGCGCGCCAGGGCATGTGCCCTTTGGGGACGGCCCAGAAGATCACCGAGCAGATGCCGAAGGTGACGAGCAGCGCCGCGCTCAGCAGCAGGATCGTGTCGATGGCCTTGATGTCGGAGAGGCCGAGCGGGAGGCGGTCGGTGCTGTTGACGACGGTGCTCTCCAGGGTCGGCACGAAGATGCTGGCGGCGATGAAGAGGAGGACCACCACCAGCATCGCGAAGGAGAAGCGCTTCTGCTCGACCCAGCCCCGGCACTCGACGTGGTAGATGCGGCAGAAGGCGGTGTCCATTGCGCCCCAGAAGGAGGCGCCGATCCAGAGCGAGCCGGCGAAGGCGGCGATCCCGATCGTCGTCGAGTTGCTCTCGATCCGTTCCAGCACGTCGCTCAGCGTTCCCTGCTCGACGTTGGGGAAAAGGCGCTGGAGGTCGGCGAGAACGCTGCTCTCGACCCCACCGATCTTCAATACCTGGCCGAAGACGAAGAGGACCAGGAGGGCGAAGGGGAAGACCGAGAGCATCAGGTTGTAGGCGACCATCGCCGAGAGGCCGGTGATGTTCTCGCGGTATGCGCGATTCCAGAAGGCGCGGAGCCAGGTGGTTGGATGGCGGGGGGAGCTGGGCATTGACTTCACAAACTGAAGCGAGTACCATGCGAACAGGCGTTTGACGAGTTTCAGACACCCGCCCGCTAGGGCACAATGACGATGTAGACGCTACTTCGCGGACCGACTCTTGGGTCCGCTTTTTGTCGGTACAGCGCGACTTTCGGGTCGCGGCGGCATTTCATCGCCAGAACTAAACATCGAGCGCAAGGGAACGAGTAAGAACGGATGCTGGTAGCAGAGCTTCAGGAACTGGAGGAGGTCAAAAACCTCATCAATCGCGGGCAGCAGCTCGGCGTGCTCACCTTCGGCGACATCGCCTCCGCGGTCTCCGAGGTCGACCTCGACGAGTCTGACGTGGAGGACCTTTACGGGCACCTCGAGAAGTCGGGGATCGAGCTCGTGGAGGACATGGACCCGGCGCAGAAAGCCGCGGCCGAAGCGCTCCCCGTCGACACCGGCAAAAAAGGCCGCCGGCGCCAGAAACAGGCGCTCGACCTGAAACCGGACATGACCACCGATTCCTTGCAGCTGTTCCTCAAGGACATCGGCAAAGTTCGCCTCCTGACCGCCCAGGAGGAGGTCGAACTGGCGAAACGGATCGAGCGCGGCGACCTCGACGCGAAGCAGAAAATGGTCGAGTCGAACCTGCGCCTGGTCGTCTCGATCGCGAAAAATTATCGGAACCAGGGGCTGCCCTTCCTCGACTTGATCCAGGAGGGGACGCTGGGCCTGGTCCGCGCGGCGGAGAAGTTCGACTACCGCAAGGGGTTCAAGTTCTCCACCTACGCGACCTGGTGGATCCGCCAGGCGATCGCCCGGGCGCTCGCCGACAAGGCGCGGACGATCCGGATCCCGGTCCACGTGGTCGAGAAGCTGAACAAGATCGGCCGCGCCGAGCGCAAGCTGGTCACCGAGCTGGGCCGCGAGCCCACCCCGGAGGAGATCGCCGAGGTGACGGGGATCGATCCCGAGGAGGTCGACTCGATCAAACGCTCCGCCCAGGCCCCGGTCTCGCTGGAGAAGCCGGTCGGCGACGAGGAGGAGTCCGAGTTCGGCCAGTTCATCGCCGACGAGAAGGCCGAGTCCCCGTTCGACCGGGCGGCGGACCTGCTGACCAAAGAGGCGCTGAAAGAGGCGCTCGAGAACCTCTCCTACCGCGAGCGCCGCGTGCTCGAGCTCCGCTACGGGCTCGGCGGCGAGCACCCGCGGACCCTGGACGAGGTCGGCCGCACCTTCAACGTCACCCGCGAGCGGATCCGCCAGATCGAGAACCAGAGCTTGAAAAAGCTCCAGTCCCTCGGCGAGGCGCAGAAACTCCGCGAGGTCGCTTAAGAAGCACCGGTCGGGGAGGGGGGGACCTGTGTGCCCCTCTCCCAGAGACCGTCGCGCAGCCGGGGCGCCCGCAAAACTGCGGAACGCCCGTCTCTGAGCCTCTGTGAGAGGGGCACACAGGTCCCTCGTCCACAGCTCTCCGGGATCGCTAATTCCGCCAAGTCGTGAAGTTGTGGTTCCTTTCAGACGGTATGCGTCCATAAGGAACCACGAGTTGAGGCGACGGTTCGTCCCGGCAGCTTTTCCCACGAAAGCGGCCGGACCCTGATCCGTCCTGATGCTGCGTGTGGGGGGCCTGGGGGCATCCCACGCCCTCGGCCGACCGCCCAGCATTAAACGATTTGGCTGGGGGGCCGATAGAGGTTGCGATGTTCGACATCGATTCAGCCCTGCGCACCCTGATCGAGCGGGACGGCTCCGACCTGCACGTCAAGGTCGGCGTTCCCCCGACGGCGCGGCTCCATGGCGAGCTGGCGCCGCTCGAGGGGTATCAGCCGCTGCGGCCCGAGGACACCGAAAAGGCCTTCCAGGACATGGCCGAGGTGCGGTCGCTGACCGAATTCGAGGAATGCGGCGAGGCGGACTTCTCCTACTCGATCAAAGGGCTGTCGCGGTTCCGCGTCAACGCCTTCAAGCAGCGCGGCTCGATCTCGATCGTCTGCCGCGCGATCCCCTTCGACATCCGCTCGGTCGAGGACCTGGGGCTGCCCTCGGTCGTCACCAAGCTGGCCGAAGAGCAGCGCGGGATCATCCTCGTCACCGGCACCACCGGCTCGGGCAAGAGCACGACGCTGGCGGCGATGATCGACCACATCAACCGCACCCGGACCGACCACATCGTCACCCTCGAGGACCCGATCGAGTACCTGCACCCGGACAAAAACTCGATCGTCAACCAGCGCGAAGTCGGCTCCGACACCGAAAGCTTCGCCCGCGCGATGCGCCGCGTCCTGCGCCAGGACCCCGACGCGATCCTGATCGGCGAGATGCGCGACGAGGAGACGGTCCGCACGGCGCTGTCCGCGGCCGAGACCGGCCACCTCGTCCTCTCCACCGTCCACACCCTGGACGCGACCGAGACGATCAACCGCATCGTCGACTTCTTCCCGCCCCACCTCCAGCACCAGGCCCGGGTGATGCTGGCGGCGACCCTGAAGGGGGCGATCGCCCAGCGCCTGGTCCCCGACGTCACCGGCAACGGCCGCGTCCCCGCCTCGGAGATCCTGGTCGTGACGGGACGGGTGAAGGACCTGATCATGAACCCCGAGGAGACCGGCAAGATCACCGAAGTGATCGCCGAGGGCGAGTACTACGGGATGCGAACCTTCGACCAGTCGCTTCTCCATTACGTGATGGAGGGGAAGATCTCCGAGGACGTGGCGATGGAGTACGCCTCGAACCCGCACGACTTCAAACTGATGCTGGCCGCCGGTGGCCAGCGGGCGAGCGGAATCGAGCAACTGGCACCCGCAACTGAGTAGGACGGGCGTCCAAATCGCCAGATTGAGGTCTTTTCGCATTCAAGTCGACCGCGTTCCTGACGATGGGGTAAGGCCAATGGCAGCGATCGACCGCTTCATCCTGCTGGTCCGGACCCTCCGTCGCAGCGAGCGAGGGATGGCGCTTCCCGTTGCGCTCTTCGCGATGATCGGCAGCATGGCGCTGGCCGGCGCGGCGGTCGTCGCCACCACCGACGTCCAGGTCGGCACCCATCGCGACGACTCCTCGAAGGACGCGATCGCCGCCGCCGACGCGGGCGCCAACGTCGCCCGCGCCAGGCAGACGCGCTACGGGTTCGTCCTCAACGAATGGAACCCCTGCCTCAAACTCGGCACCGGCGGAAAACTCGAAAAAGCCCCGGCCGAAACCATCGGCGGCCAGCAGTGGTGCCCGCCGGTCTCCGGCACCGTCGGCGACGCCAGCTACGTCTACCGGGTCAGCCCGGTCGGAGTCGAATGCGGGGCCTACGAACTTTGCGTCGTCTCGACGGGGACCGCCGACGAAGTCAGCCGCCGGATCGAGGTCACCTACAACCGCTCCGGCCTGGTCACCAACGAATCGGAACGGACCTCCCGCGAATCACGTGAAATCCGCGAACGGACCGAACGGGAACTGAAAGAAGCGAAAGAAAAAGAAGAAGAGCAGAAAGCCAAAGAACTCGAAGAAAAAATCCAGAAAGAAAAAGAAGAAGAATCGAAACGCGCCGCGGTCGAGGGCTTCGTCGGGCGCGACGGCATCACCCTCAGCGGCAACGCCGACATCCGCGTCGGCCTCGGCACCAACGGCCACCTCTCCACTTCGGGCAACGCGAGCATCTGCGGCGACATCCGCGTCGGCGTCGGCAAAAAATGGACCAAATCCGGCAACGCCTCCCAGTGCAGCGGCTACCAGGTGAAGGAAGGCAACGTCGACCTGCCGCCGGTGAGCAGCTTCATCCCGACCAACATCGCCACGGTCAACTCGAACAACCGGATTACCGCCTGCACCAAAACGAACGTTCCGGTCGACTGCCAGAAAGACGCCTACACCGGCAACTGGAAATCGAAGCCCCCCTTCAACGCGACCACCCGCGCGATCACCCTCAGCAGCAACGACACGCTGACCGTCGGCGGCGGCGACTACTGGGTCTGCTCGATCAGCATGAGCGGCAACTCGCAGCTGATCATGGCCACCGGCTCCCGCGTCCGCTTCTTCTTCGATACGCCCGAGCACTGCGGAAACAACGGCAATCAGCTCAGCCTCAGCGGCAACAACCGGATCTCGGCGACGGGGTACCAGCCGAGCGTCGGCCAATTCGACGTGCCGGGCTTCTATTTCCTCGGCTCGCCGACCGTCGCCAGTCAGATCAACCTCTCCGGCAACTTCGGCACGGTCAACGAGATGGTCATCTACGGCCCCGACACCTACATCAACATCAGCGGCAACGCGACCTTCAAAGGGATCCTCGTCGGCAAGCAGATCGCGATGAGCGGTAACGGCAAGGTCGAACAGGACGCCGGCTTCCCGGTCCCGCCCGAGCTCAACCCGGGCGCCACCGAAGAAGAAGGCAACACCGGCGAAGAAGAAGAAGCCGTAGAAGAAGAAGAAGAAATGACGCCTGAGGAAAAAGCGGCCAAAGAACTTCAGGAAAAAGTGGAACGCGAAGAAGAAGAACGGAAAAAAACCAACCGCTCCGCGATCTACTTCACCCCGCAGGCGTACTTCGAGTGCATCGGGCTGCCCCCGACGGGCAGTCCGCCCAACGCCAACTGCTGAGGCATGCGAAGCGGGCTCCCGCGCCCGTCGCTCAAGCTCCTGCCTCCGCCTGCCGAGCTAAGTCGAGGTAGGCATGCGTGAGCAGCTGAACAACAACCCGCTGGTGCAGATGGGCGCAGTCGCCGCCCTGCTGCTGGTCGCCGCGATCTTCCTGCTGACCTCGATGGGGGGCGGCGGCGAAGAAGAAGGCGAATCGGGGGCGGAATCGGGTTCGATCGAAGCCCCCGCTCCCGGCGAAAGCGCGGCGCCCTCCCCCGGCGAAGCGCCGCCCCCTGAAGCGACTTCTGCCGCCGGCATGCCGACGCTGGCGACCCAGCCGCTGCCCCAGCCGGTGATGGACGCCTGGAACGCGAATCAGAGCGTGGTCCTGCTGATCGTCCACGACGGCGGCATCGACGACGATCTGGTCAAGCTCGCCAGCTCCCGACTGGAAGGAATGCCCGGGGTCAGCACCTTCACCGTCCCCGCCGGCCAGATCGCCCGCTATGCCGCGATCACCCAGGGCGTCGGCGTCGACCGGGTGCCGGCGCTCGTCGTCCTCGGTCCCAGGAAGCTCAACCAGGCGGTGCCGACGGCCTCGGTCAGCTACGGCTTCCAGGACGGAGACAGCATCGAACAGGCAGTGATCGACGCCGGCTACAAGGGCCCGACCCTCGAATACCACCCGTGAGCATGGACGGCCGGGACTTTCCCAGTCACCTGCGGCCGGTTCCCGACTCAGGCGACTCCACCGCACCGGCGCTGCCGGCTGAGCAGAGCGGGACCCCGGGCCTCACCCCGCCGCTCTCGCGCGGGCGCTCCAGCGGCTTCGTCACCGACGTCCTCGTCGACCTCGGCTTTGTCGGCGAAGACCGGGCGCGGCAGGCGATCGAAGAAGCTCGCACCGCCGGCCGTCCCCCCGAGCGCTTGCTGCTCGAACAGGGGGCCGTCGACGCCGATCAGTTCTCGCGCGCCCTGGCCGAGCGCTACGGCCTCGACCACATCGACCTCTCCGCCTACCAGGTCGACATGGCGGCGGCGAACCTGATCCCGGTCAACACCGCCCGTCGCTACAAGGCCCTGCCGGTCGGCTACGCCGACAAGAAAACGCTGATCGTGGCGATGGCCGACCCGACCAACGTCCTCGCCGTCGACGACATCCAGATCGCCACCGCCCTCGACTGCCGGGTCGCGGTCGCCACCGAGGAGGACATCGAGGCCTTGCTCGGCCGCCTCAACACGCTGCAGAGCGCGGTCACCGAGGCGGTGATCGAGGGGGAGGCCGAGGCCGAGGCCGAGCTGGCCGAGGTCAGCGACATCGAAGTCAGCGCCGAAGACGCGCCGGTGATCAAACTCGTCTACAGCATCCTCGGTCAGGCGGTGGGGGAGGGGGCCTCCGACGTCCACTTCGAGTCCGGCGAGGACGACATGCGGGTCCGTTTCCGGGTCGACGGCGTCCTCCGCGAGGCTGCCCACGTGCCGAAACGGATGGTCAACGCGGTGATCTCGCGGGTGAAGATCATGAGCGACCTCAACATCGCCGAGAAGCGGGTCCCCCAGGACGGGCGCGTCAGCGTCACCGTCGACGACCGCCGCGTCGACCTCCGTATCACCACCCTGCCGACCCAGCGCGGGGAGGGGGCGACGATCCGCATCCTCGACAAAGCGAACGCGCAGCGATCGCTCGACGAGCTCGGCATGGAGGGCGACGCGCGAAAGCGGTTCGAGGACGCCTTCCACCAGGCCTACGGCGCCGTGCTGGTCACCGGCCCGACCGGCTCCGGCAAGAGCACGACCCTCTACGCGGCGCTGCAGGAGCTGAACCAGGTCGAGAAAAACATCATCACGATCGAGGACCCGGTCGAGTACCGGCTCCAGGGCGTCAACCAGATCAACGTCAACCGCAAGGCCGGCCTCGACTTCGCCACCGGGCTGCGCTCGATGCTGCGCGCCGACCCGGACATCGTCATGGTCGGCGAGATCCGCGACGGCGAGACCGCGCGGATCGCGATCGAGGCGGCGCTGACCGGGCACATGATGCTGTCCACCCTCCACACCAACGACGCCCCCGGCGCGATCACCCGCCTGACCAAGATGGGGATCGAGGCCTTCCTGATCGCCTCCGCGGTCGACTGCGTCGTCGCCCAGCGCCTCGCCCGCAAACTCTGCAGCCACTGCAAGCGACGCATCGTGATCCCCCAACAGGCGCTGGAAGAAGCCGATCTGCGGGCCGGGGTGGAGATCGAGGGCTACGAGCCGCTCGGCTGCGCCCGCTGCAACCAGAGCGGCTACCGCGGCCGGGTCGGCCTTTACTCGGTGATGCAGCTGAGCGAGCGGATCAAGGAGATGGCGGTGGCCGGCGCGCCGGAGGCCGAGATCGCCGCCGTCGCCCGCGAAGAGGGCATGTGCACCCTGCGCGAGGACGGCCTCGGCAAGGTGCGGGCCGGGCTGACCAGCCTCGAGGAGATTCTCCGTGTCACTGCATGACCGAAAACAGGTATCGAGGAAACCGGCCGCGCTGCCGATCTAGGAACCATGGATTTCGACTTCTCTGAGGTCCTCGCCCACATGGTCTCGGTCAAGGCCTCCGACGTCCACCTGACGCCGGGGTTCGCGCCCGCGATCCGCGAAAAAGGCCAGATCACGCCGATGGACGGCTACCCGGCGCTGAGCGGCCAGCAGACGCGCGAGGTCGTCTACGGCATCCTCAACGACGACCAGCGCAAACGCTTCGAGACCGAAAAACAGCTCGACTTCGCCTACGCGATCCCCGGCGTCGCCCGCTTCCGCGTCAACTGCTTCTTCCAGCGCGGCTCGGTCAGCGCCGCCTTCCGCCTCGTCCCCCAGGACATCCCCGCCCTCGACTCGCTCGGGGTGCCGCCGGTGCTGCGCGAGCTGGCGGCGAAACCGCGCGGCTTCGTCCTCGTCACCGGCCCGACCGGCTCGGGCAAGAGCACCACGCTGGCGGCGATGATCGACCTGATCAACACCGAGCGCCGCGATCACATCCTCACGATCGAGGACCCGATCGAGTTCCTCCACCGCCACAAAAGCTCGATCGTCAACCAGCGCGAGGTCGGCTCCGACGCGGTCGACTTCGCCCTCGGCCTGCGCGCCGCCCTGCGAGAGGACCCCGACGTGATCCTGGTCGGCGAGATGAGGGACCTGGAGACGATCTCCACCGCGCTGACCGCGGCCGAGACCGGCCACCTCGTCTTCGCCACCCTCCACACCCAGTCGACCGCGCAGACGGTCGACCGGATCATCGACGTCTTCCCGCCCCAGCAGCAGGGGCAGGTGCGGACCCAGCTCTCGATCGCCCTGCAGGGGATCGTCACCCAGCAGCTGCTGCCGACCGCCGACGGGATGGGCCGGGCGGTCGCCACCGAGGTGCTGGTCCCGACCCCGGCGATCCGCAACCTGATCCGCGAGGGCAAAACCCACCAGATCTACGCCGCCGTGCAGACCTCGGGCGCGGTCGGGATGCAGACGATGGACGCCGACCTGGCGCGCCTGGTGCGCAACGGCAGGATCACCCGCTCGCTGGCCGAGCAGCGCGCCTCGGTCCCCGAGGAGCTGAAACGGCTGCTCGGAGGCGAGCAGCTGGCGGCGCCCCAATACACGCAGGTGGGTTAGGCGATGGCCGGCTCCACCACCTTCGCCTTCCGGGCGATGGACCTCAGCGGCGTCGCCTCCGCCGGCGAGGTCGAGGCCGATTCCAAGGCCCAGGTCACCGAGCAGCTGCGCCAGCGCGGGCTGATCGTCCTCGACGTCAGCGAGAAAGCGAGCCCGCTCAACGTCGAGGATTTCTTCAAGCGCTTCAAAAGCGTCGACATGCGCGAGCTGGCGGTCTTCTCGCGCCAGTTCGCGACCCTGGTCTCCTCGGGGATGCCGATGCTCCGCGCCCTGCACACGCTCGAAGAGCAGACCCAGGACGAGCTGATCAAGGAGGCCGCCGCCGGCCTCCGCTCCGACATCGAGGCCGGCAGCACGCTCGAGCAGGCGATGTCCCGCCACCCTCAGGTCTTCGACCGCCTCTACCGGGCGATGATCCGCTCCGGCGAGGAATCGGGGCGGCTGGACGAAGCGCTCGACCGGATCGCCTACCAGGTGGAGAAAACCGACGCCCTGCGGCGGCAGGTGAAATCGGCGCTGATGTACCCGGCGCTGGTCTTCGGCTTCGCCGCGGTGGTGCTGATCGCGATCGTCGCCTTCGTCATCCCGGTCTTCGCCAAGATCTTCAAAGAACTGGGCGAAGAAAACGGGGAAAGCGCGGCGCTGCCGCTGCCCACCCAGGTCTGCGTCACCGCTTCCGAAGTTCTCACCGGCTACTGGTTCATCCTCGTCCCCTTCATCGCGATCTCGGCCTTCGCCTTCCTCCGCTGGAAAAAAACCGATACCGGCAGGGAGGCGTGGACCCGCTTCACGCTGCGGATCCCGTTCAAGATCGGCGACGTGATCCAGAAGGTGGCACTGGCCCGCTGGTCGCGCACCTTCTCCGGCGCGGTCTCGGCCGGCGTGCCGATGCTGCAGGCGATCAAACTGACCGGCGAAACGGCCGGCAACGTGGTCATCGAGCAGGCGATGGAGGACGTCTACTCCTCCGCCAAGCGCGGCGGCTCCCTGGCGGCGCCGATCCAGGCCCACGCGATCTTCCCGCCGATGGTCGGCCACATGGTCTCGGTCGGCGAGGAGACGGGTCAGCTCGAGCACATGATGAGCAAAGTCGCCGACTTCTACGAGGCCGAGGTCGACGCCAAGGTGAAGGCGCTGACGGCGCTGCTGGAGCCGGTGATGATCGTCTTCGTCGGCGGCATCGTCGGCTTCATCGTGATCGCGATGTACATGCCGATGTTCAGCATCTACGAAAAGATCCGCTGACCTTTCGTCTCTACCCTCTTTTCGGTTCCCGCGCTGGGACGCGCGTCCAACGGACAAAGTTTTCGCTGTAAGGAACCCAAATTTCAGGGATCAAGGTCTCGGGCCGGTGGTCGATGTAGGGCCTGTGATGAATCTGCCAGTGCTTCGGTGCAAAAGGCAAACCCGCTGCGAGGCGGGGGCGCAAAGCCATCGGGACTCCCATCCGGGAGTTGGCCGGGCTACCACCGGGGTCGACAGACACCACGTGGCTTCAGGCGACGGGGCTCTGGCGCAAGCGATTAGGACCATAGGAGGTCACTAATGTTTCTCCAGAATCTCCGGGCCAAAGTAGGCGCCCGGCTCAACGGCGACAGCGAGGCGGGGTTCACCCTGATCGAGCTTCTCGTCGTCATGCTGATCCTCGGCATCCTCGCCGCGATCGCCCTGCCCGCCTTCTTCAACCAGAAGGACAAGGCCGGCGACGCGAAGGCGAAGGAGATCGCCCACACCACCCAGGTCGCGCTCGAGAGCTGCTCGACCGACAACAACGGGGCCTACCCGGTCACCGGCGAAACCGCCGCCTGCAACTACGCCAGCCTGCGTGCCAACTACGAGGAAACGCTGCCGGCCGAAGACGTGGCTGTGACGGATCCGGCTACCGGCGTCTACCTGATCACCGTCACCTCGTCGACCGCGAACACGTTCTCGATCGAACGGACCAACGGTGGCCAGCTCGTATACAGCTGCACCGGCGACGGTGGCTGCCCGCCCGACGAATCCTGGGACGAATAGATCTGACGCACGTCTGATCTGACGTTTCTCAAGCAGCCGGCGAGGGGCGGACCGTTTGGGTCCGCCCCTCGCCATTTCGGCTACCGAGTTTTTGCAGGGGCTAAGCGAAACGTCTAGAGCAGCCGATAGATCGATGATGTCCGCAACGCCGTTCTCACGCCCGCTGCCCCAGGCGTTTCGGCGCTTCCTGGCCGCCGCGGGAGCGCTGGTCGCCGTTTTCGCGATCGCTCCGGTCGCCGGCGCCGCGGTCCCCAGCTTCAAGGGCTCCTCGGCCGACGGATCGATCGTCTTCTTCGAAACCGAAGACCAGCTGGTCCCCGGCGACACCGACACCAAGCGCGACGTCTACGCGCGCTCCTTCGACGAAGACATCGGCGACATCGGCGCCTACGTCACCCGCGAGGTCTCGCTCGGCCCGGCCGGCGGCACCGATGCCTACGCGGCCCAGTTCGAGGGGGTGAACGACCTCGGCGACCTGGTCTTCTTCTCGACCGAAGAGCGAATGGTCCTCGGCGACACCGACCGGCGCATCGACGTCTACATGCGGAACCTCGGCGACGGCACCACGACGCTCGTCACCCAGGGCAGCTCCGGATGCGCGCCCGGCTGCGGCAACGGCGCCTTCTCGGTCACCTTCGC